>JGI24708J26588_10000710_pt1 | contig 27038 bp, 25 predicted proteins | sample BioPla1DNA2_FD_26588 | JGI IMG/M metagenome (IMG submission 26588) | reverse complement strand
CCTGGAAAATAGAATCGTTTATGATCTGGTTGACGTTGTAGAAGGAAATTGCCGTCTGGAACAGGCTCTGATCAGAGACAAAAGGCAAAGCAATCTTTTCTTGCTCCCTGCAGCCCAGACCAGAGATAAAACTGCAGTTACACCTTTTCAGATGAAGGAATTAACCGAACGTTTAAAAGAAGAAATGGATTATATACTGGTGGATTCACCTGCCGGTATAGAACAGGGTTTTAAAAACGCTATAGCAGGTGCTGATTCAGCAATTATCGTTACCACTCCTGAGGTATCTGCTGTACGCGATGCAGACCGGGTTATCGGCTTATTGGAGACAGAAGGCTTGAAAGATCCAGATGTTGTCATAAATAGATTACGCCCGGATATGGTTGAAAAGGGAGACATGATGGATATAAATGATATGATTGAGATACTGGCAATCAATCTCCTGGGAGTTGTTCCCGAAGATGAGAATATTGTTATATCCACAAATAGAGGTGAACCTGTAGTTCTGAGAAATGGCAATACCCGGGCAGGAATGGCCTTTATGAATATTGCCAGAAGGATTAATGGAGAGGAACTGCCTTTAATGAGTCTGGAAAAGGAAACCTTATTGAATAAACTGAAAAGAATAGTGGGATTATCCTGAAGGAGGGGGTTAAGATCGATTTTCTGAGATCTTTAACTAGAAGTGATTCCGGATCCAGCAAGGATATTGCTAAAGAACGCTTACAATTTATCCTGATCCATGACCGGATTAAGCTGACCCCGGAAGAGATGGATTCACTGAAACAGGACATGTTGGATGTATTATCAAAGTACATTAATGTGGATGACCGTGGAATAAGAATGGCTGTGGACAGGATTGATGGTGTTACAGCACTGGTTGCAAATTTTCCAATAAAAAAATCTGGATAGGATTATTGCCATGTTGTGGAATAGGAAATTATTTAAAAATATAAACTGGTATATACCTATAGTGACTATATTATTGATTGCAATAGGTATCCTGGCAATCAGCAGTGCTGCTGAATTGAATAAAGAAAGCTATACAGGTATAAGGTTAATTAAAAAACAACTTATATCTGTAGTGCTGGGTACTATTTTTATAATTATTATCCAGCTTTTTGATTATCGTATTTTTCAACATTATGCCAGTGTCATCTATATTGGTACTATAGGTGTCCTGGCAATTATTTTCATCATTGGTACTACAGCCAAAGGTACTACAGGCTGGATAAGTCTGGGTTCTTTTAATTTCCAGCCTTCTGAATTGGCCAAAGTTACCATGATACTGGTATTGGCTGAGGTTATAGACAGGAACAGGGAAGAGTTGAATTACTTAACGGGTTTTTTGAAGCCATTTATATATGTATTAATTCCAACCCTTTTGATTATCCTGCAGAATGACCTGGGAACTTCCCTGGTGTTGATAGTTATCTTTATTGGCATGTTGTTTGTCGGCGGAGGGAATATCCGCTTTTTGGTTTTGATATTTGGTGGAGGATTTTCACTGGTTGTTTTACTGATAGCCTCTCATTTACTCTTTAATACTCCGCTGATATTTTTCAAGAAATATCAGCTGGACCGTTTGATTGTTTTTATTAATCCAGGGATAGATCCTACCGGTATCGGCTATAATCTTATCCAGTCAAAAATTGCCCTTGGATCTGGAAGAATCTATGGTAAGGGCCTCTTTGCCGGTACCCAGAATCAATTGAGGTTTTTGCCGGAAAAACATACAGACTTTATCTTTTCGGTAATCGGTGAAGAGTTTGGTTTTATTGGTGTCCTGGTGGTTATAATCCTTTATCTAATTTTATTGTGGCAGATAATCAATGTGGCCAGAGAGGCCAAGGATAATTATGGCCGTCTGGTGGCTACTGGTATTGCCGCCATGTTCTTCTTTCATGTTCTGGAAAACATAGGTATGACCATGGGGCTGATGCCCATTACCGGTTTGCCCTTGCCTTTTATCAGTTATGGAGGTAGTTCCATGGTGACATCATTAATTGCCATCGGCCTGGTAATTAATGTGAATATACGGCGAAAGAAAATAGTATTCTAAAGTATAAAAGCCTCTCTCCCGGGAATATATTTAATAAGGGGGAGGGGTTAAATGAAATTCCGGGGATTGACATTTAAAGTTAACCCCCTTTTTTTATTTATTCTTTTCCTTTTCTTTTTGCTGGAAATGGCAACAGAGGCCCTGATAGCTTTTGCCCTGGTTATTATCCATGAATTTGTTCATATAATCATAGCCCATCGTTCAGGTTTTAAGGTAAGCAGGATAGAAATCTTTCCCTTTGGTGGTATGGCAGAATACAGCGGTTTACTGGAGATGGAACCCTGGCAGGAATTCAAGGTTGCCCTTGCCGGGCCCTCTTTTAATCTCCTTTTTGCCCTTTTTATCTTTTTTTTAATCTATATTGGGCTGTTAGAACCAGGTATTTTCAGCGGGCTTCTTTTGCAATATAATCTGATTATTGGTACTGTAAATTTAATACCGGCCCTACCACTGGATGGGGGTAGGATACTCCGTGCTTTTCTGGTGAAAAGTAAAGGTATAAAAAGGGGTAATGCTCTGGCTTTAAAAATCTCAAAATATTTAGCCATTAGCGGTATTATAATGGGAATATTGGTCCTTATAGCAGGTCATGCTAATCTATGGTTTTTGTTTTTTTTCTTCTTTATTTATGGTATGATAAATAAAGAAGAAAAACAGTTATTTTATTATATACTTCAGTACTTATCCAGAAGGGTAGATATCAATGAAAATCTGGAAATAAAGGAACTGGCCGGGCAGGTTGTTTATGCCTTAGTGCCGGTTAGAGAAGCTATATATTATATTAATCCCGTAAAATACAGTCTCTTTTATGTCCTTGGTCCTGATTCCAATATTATGGGAGTCATAAGTGAATCCCGCTTATTGAGTTCATATTTTAGCCACAGGGATAGAGATCTGTTGATGAAGGATTTAATCTAGATTATAAGCACATGAGGTGAATAAGCATGAATCTGGCTGATAGGTTAGAGAAAATTCTTTATAAGGTTAAGAATCCGGTTAGATATATAGGTAATGAGTGGAATATGGTGAAAAAAGATTGGGCTGAGGATAAAATCAAGGTGGCCCTGGCTTTTCCTGATTTATATGAGATTGGCATGTCTCACCTGGGCTTAAAATTGCTGTATCATCTATTGAATGAAGAAGAGGATATTATTTGTGAAAGGACCTATGCTCCCTGGGTTGATATGGAGAACTTGATGAGGGAGGAAGGAATCCCCCTATTTTCTCTGGAGAATAAAAAAGCGATTAGTGATTTTGATATCTTTGGTTTTACCCTCCAGTATGAAATGAGTTATACCAATATCACCAATATGCTGGATTTGGCCGGACTGCCACTATATAGTAAAGACAGGGATGAAAGCTATCCCCTGGTAGTAGGAGGCGGCTCAATAGTCTATAATCCGGAGCCGATTGCAGCATTTTTTGATCTTTTTTTTATCGGGGAAGCTGAGGAGGGCATAGTCAGCCTGGTAAAAAAATATCGGGAATTAAAGGATAAGAAGCTTAATAAAGAGGAGATTTTATTAGAATTGAGCCAGATTCCCGGTGTATATGTGCCTTCATTATATGATGTTGTTTATGATAATAAGGGCAGGTTTAAAGGAATTAAGCCTAAGTATAAGGGTGTAAAGGAAGAGATCCGGCGGCAGGTAGTATCCAACCTGGATCAGGCCTATTATCCCACAAAGATAATCATGCCATATATGGATGTGGTCCATGACCGGGCAGTGATTGAAATAGCCCGGGGCTGTACCAGGGGCTGCCGTTTCTGCGCTGCCGGCATATCCTACCGGCCGGTCAGGGAACGCAGCAAAGAGACTATCATTAGACTGGCAGATGAGATTTTGCAGAATACCGGTTATGATGAGATATCTTTGACCTCCCTGAGTACGATGGATTATAGTGATGTGGCTGATTTAGTGAAAACCATGGCCAGGCGCTATGAAGATGATAAAATCAGTATTTCCCTGCCCTCTTTAAGGGTGGACCGCTTTTCAGTAAATCTGGCCCGGGAAGTACAGCGGGTCAGGAAAACCGGACTGACCTTTGCTCCGGAAGCCGGAACACAGAGGCTCAGGGATGTTATCAACAAGGGTGTCCAGGAGGTAGATCTCTTTGATGCTGTCCAGGCAGCCTTTGAAGAAGGCTGGTCTACTATAAAATTGTATTTCATGATTGGACTTCCTACAGAGACCATGGATGATATTGCCGGTATTGTAGACCTGGCAAAAAGGGTCCTGCGGATAGGGGAGGAGGTAAGGAGAAATACTACCAGACCCATGAAGAAGATTCAGGTCAATGTCAGTGTTTCAACCTTTGTCCCTAAGGCCTTTACGCCTTTCCAGTGGGTAGGAATGGATAGTAGGGAAGAAATAGAGAAAAAACAGAAATTTTTAAAGGAAAACCTTACAGAAAGGGGGCTTTCCTTTAGCTGGAATAATCCGGATTTGAGTTTGTTGGAAGGAGTTTTTTCCCGTGGTGACCGGCGGCTGGCCCGGGTCATAGAGAGTGCCTGGAGAAAGGGAGCCAGATTTGACGGCTGGGGTGAGTTCTTTGATATTGATATATGGGAGGCTGCTTTCATAGAGAATCAGCTTGAACAGTCTGATTATATTCAGGCCAGGGATCTGGAAGAAGACCTGCCCTGGGACCATATCAATGTAGGAGTAAGTAAGAAATTTTTACAGAAAGAGTATAAGACTGCCCTTGCCGGCAAATTAACAGAGGATTGCCGTCAGGTTGGCTGCACCGGCTGTGCAATCTGTTTTGATCTGGATGTAAAGATGGAATTATATCGTGGTGATGCGAATGTTAATTAGGGCAGAGTTTGAAAAAACGGACGAACTTAGATACATTTCCCATCTGGAATTGATGACATTTTTCCGCCGGGCCTTCCGGAGGGCTAAATTACCTCTGGTCTATTCGAAGGGTTTTAATCCCCATATTCTATTTTCAATGGCCCAGCCCTTAAAAGTCGGAATGACTGGTTGGAAGGAGTACTTTGACCTGACTTTAAGCCAGGAAATGGATATAGGGGAGTTTATAGATAGAACTAACAGGGAATTACCATCCGGAATCAGGATAAATAAAGCAGCCTCTATACCTGAAAAGAGCCAGGCACTGATGGCTACAATAAATACAGCTGCCTATATATTCAGGATGACATTTAGAAATGATCAAGAGGCTGAAGAAGAGCTCCTGAATAGTTTTCTGGCTAGAGAAGAAATATTAGTTAGAAGGGAGAGGGTTAAAAAGGGAGATATAGAGATTGATATCAGGCCAATGATTCAGCAGGCAGTAATCCTTGAGCCGGGAAAATGGCTATTCCAGGTTGATAGTAGCAGTGAGAGAAATCTCAGACCGGAAGAAATTAGTAAAGCTCTGGTAGATTTTCATTCTGATCTGGAATTTATCCCGCTTAACAGGATAGTACGCGAGGGTCTGTATGTAAGGGTAGGCGATGAACTTTATAGTCCCCTTGATGAAAAGATAGTAGGGAGATGAAGGGATGAGTATACAGATAATTATTAATTCCGGTATTAGAGAAAAAAGGGCTGCAATACTGGTTAACGGCCAGTTAGAGGACCTCTTACTGGAACAGGATATACATGAACAGATAGCAGGTAATATCTACCGGGGAAAGGTCAAGGATGTTTTGCCCGGGATGCAGGCAGCCTTTGTAGATATCGGTCTTGAGCGGAATGCCTTTTTGCATATCAATGATCTCTATCCGCTGCTGGATGGAGAAAAAGTGAGGTTCTGGCAGGAGAACAGGCTCAGTATACAGGATATCCTCAGGCCAGAGCAGGAGATTATGGTCCAGATAATAAAAGAATCAATCGGTACCAAAGGCCCAAAGGCTAGCTGTAAGATTTCTATTCCAGGAAGATATTTCGTGCTGATGCCCTATGACCCTAAAATAAACATATCCAGGAAAATCCTTAAGGCTGAAGAACGCGAACGCCTGAAGAAGATAAGTACTGAGCTTATTGAAGATAAGTATGGATTAATTATCAGGACAAATGCAATGGGCAGGGATGTTGCCGAATTGAAAAAAGACCTGGATTATCTTACTCATGTCTGGGAGAATATCCAGGAAGAATATAAAAAACAGAAGGCACCTGCCCTGGTCTTTACTCATGCTGATTTAATCATGCAGGTGGCCAGGGATTATGTATCCTATAATATAGAAAAATTGGTTGTGGATAGTGAAAAAGACTATGAGTATATTGTTAATCTCCTGGAAAAGATAGCCCCAGATCTAAAGCAGCGGATTTTCCTCTATGAGAGGGAAACTCCGATTTTTGTTACTTATAATATAGAGAAAGAGCTGGCTAAAGCCTTAAACCGGAAGGTCTGGTTAAATTCTGGCGGCTATATAATCATTGATAAGACAGAGGCTCTGGTTAGCATTGATGTTAATACAGGTAAATATACAGGAAAGAAGAATCTGCAGGAGACTGTTTTCAGGACAAATCTGGAGGCAGCCAAAGAAATTGCCCGCCAACTCAGGATAAGGGACATAGGAGGTATTATTATAATCGATTTTATCGATATGGCCCTGAAGGAACACCAGGAAAAGGTTCTGGAGGTCCTGGCAGAGGAACTGAGAAAGGATAAGACCAAAACAGCTTTATTGGGACTGACGAAACTGGGTCTGGTGGAGATGACCAGGAAGAAGGTCAGGGAAGGATTCCAGGAATTGATACAGAGGGAATGTCCCTATTGCCAGGGAAGCGGGATGGTCATTTCCGAAAGTGGTATGGCCTTAAAGATAATCCGGGAGATTTCTGAGTTATCTGCCAGGGAACAATTTTCTGCAATCCTCCTGGAGGCCCATCCCAGAGTAGCGGCAGTTTTAATCGGTACAGGGGGAGAAAAACTGAAAGAACTGGAAGAGAAGACAGAACTGGATATATATATATCCGGCAATGATGAATTACATATTGAAGAATACAATATTATTAAAAAGGGAAGCAAAAAGGAATTAGCCAGATTGGCTCTGCCAGTCCAGGAGGGTGAAGAATTCAGGGTATTGATTGAAGAAAAACAGTCGAATAATACTTCTGCCGGAATAGCCCGTCTCAATGGTTATATTGTCATAGTAGTAGAGGGCGGCAGCATGGTGGGCCAGGAGGTAAATGTAAGAATCAGGGATGTATACAGGACCTTTGCCAGGGCAGAAATAATATAGAGGTGCTGTTATTGCCTATGAAATTGCTTAAAGACATAAATATAATATTTCCAGATAGAATTGAAAAGGGTTCTATAATATTTTCTGAAAAAATAGAAAAAATAATTATTGGTGAAGAGTTTTACAATCTGGAAAAAGGCTGCTCTCAGGAGTTAGTAGATGACAAGGTCTATTACCTGGCTCCCGGATTTATTGATATCCATGTCCATGGTGCGGCAGGTTCTGATACTATGGATGCTACCCAGGAAGCTCTTACAGAAATTAAAGAAAGCTTATTGGAGTCCGGTGTAACCTCTTTTTTACCGGCAACCATGTCTATGCCAATAGAAGAAATTGAAAAATCATTAGAGGCGGTAAAAAGCAATATCAGTAAGGAAAGGCCCGGTTCCAGAGGGGCCAGAATCCTGGGTGTCCATCTGGAAGGGCCCTTTATAAATAAAGATTATAAAGGGGTCCATGCAGAGGAAAATATCATTTTACCTGATCTGGATTTGATTAAGGATTTTATTGATATTATTAAAATAGTAACCCTGGCTCCCGAGCTGGAAGGAGCAAATGAATTGATAGGTTTTCTTAAAGAAAAGGGAGTAATCTGTTCAGCAGGCCACAGTGCTGCCACTTATGAAGAGATGCTGGCAGCAATGGGTTCAGGTATAAGCCATGTAACCCATCTCTTTAATGCAATGCCCGGGCTTCACCACCGCCGGCCAGGGATTATTGGTGCTGCCCTGACCACCGATATCAGTATAGAACTAATAGCAGATTTCATTCATATCCATCCTGCAGTTTTACAATTAGTTTTACAGGCCAAAGCCCCGGGACAGATTATCCTGGTTACTGATCAGATACAGGCAGCTACCCTGCAGGAAGGCGAATACAGCCTGGGGGGGCAGAGAGTCATGGTAAAAGATGGGGTAGCTCGTCTGGATGATGGAAGCCTGGCCGGCAGTACCCTCAGGCTGGATCAGGCAATCCGGAATATCCGGAGAATCAGTGAGCAGCCCCTATATGAAATCATAAATATGGTGAGCTATAATCCAGCCTGCTTGCTGGGCCTGGCACACGAATTTGGCTGGATTAAAGAGGGTAATAGAGCGGATTTTGCTTTGCTGGATAGAGAGCTCAGGGTTAGGGCTGTTTTCAAGGATGGTTTCAGACAAATATAGAAGTATTAATTGTGTCTATAAATGCACTTTATACTTATTGAGTATATTTTACCTATTTATAAATTATAATGAGCAGTGTAAAATATTAATTAGAGAAGAAATAAGATTTGCACAACCCGGCAGAAAGGTTTATAATTTTTACAGGAATAATTTAGATATTTTAAAGAAAGAAGATGGTTAAGTTATGCGTATAATTGTAGAGGAAGATTATGAATCCATGAGCAAAAAGGCAGCCCTGTTTGTAGCCGGCCAGATAATCCTTAAACCTGATACTGTGCTGGGACTGGCTACAGGGAGTACTCCTCTGGGTATGTATAATGAACTTATTGAGATGTATAAAAGGGAAGAGGTGGATTTTTCAGAAGTAATAACTTTTAATCTGGATGAATACTATCATTTGCCCCATGATGATTTGCAGAGTTACCATTATTTCATGAAAGAGAACTTCTTTAAGCATATAAATATTAAAGAGGAGAATATTCACATACCCGACGGAATGGCTTTTGATATAGAAGGGGAATGCAGAGAATATGAAAGGGCTATAGAGGCCAGCGGTGGTATTGATCTGCAGGTACTGGGGATAGGAGAAAATGGCCATATTGGGTTCAATGAACCTGCAGAGCAACTGAATGTCTATACTAATCTTGTTAACCTGACAGAGGAGACTATTAAGGTGAATAGCAGATTTTTTTCATCACCAGAAGAGGTGCCGCAAAAGGCTGTAACAGTAGGCATGGGTACCATATTGAAGGCAAGAAGGATATTATTGCTGGCTAATGGTGAGAAAAAAGCAGAAGCTATCCGGGATACAGTCTGTGGATATGTTACTACGCAGGTACCGTCTTCATTTTTACAGTTGCACCCTGATGTTACCTTGATTCTGGATAAGGCTGCCGCTTCCCTGCTGTACTCTGATATGATATAAGACTCAATTAATAATAAAAATAAGCGGAAAATATACGGGTTTGAACTTGACTGCTTTGTCTTAATATGCTAAGATATTTATGTTGCATTGCCAGTACCGCACGGGACAGGCTTATAGAAAATGTCTTTATCTCCAGGAGAGGTAGGACTGCCTGCATCCGGCGAGTCTCGAGGTAAGGAGGTGTAGCTGTATGTATGCTATTATTAAAACCGGTGGAAAACAATACAGGGTTGAAGAAGACATGATTATCAAAGTAGAGAAACTTCCTGCAGAGGTTGGTGAAACTGTTGAGTTTGATCAGGTTTTATCTGTAGTAGATGGAAATGGAGCCAGATTTGGCCAGCCTGTTCTGGAGGGAGCAAAGGTAACCGGTAAGGTCCTTGAACATGATAAACACAAGAAGATTATTGTTTTCAAATATCGTAGAAAGAAACGTTATCGCAAAAAGACTGGTCATCGCCAGCCTTATACAAAGGTTTTAATTGAAAAGATAGAGGCATAAGAAATTAAAGAGTTTCATGATGATAAAAAATACTTACAGGGGGGTGGATAGTATATGGCCAGAAAAAAAGGTGGCGGTAGTTCAAGAAACGGTCGGGATAGCCACTCTAAACGTCTTGGTGTGAAAAGGTTTGACGGACAATTTGTTACAGCTGGAAGTATTCTGGTAAGACAGAGAGGAACAAAATTTCATCCTGGCTTAAATGTTGGCAGAGGTTCTGATGACACCCTCTTCGCAAAAACAGATGGTTTTGTTGCATTTGAAAGAAAGGGTAAAAACTCCCGCCAGATTAGTGTATATAGCCAGGAGCAATATGAAAGCCTTGCAAATTAAAAATACTCTACCCTCAGTCCTGATACTGAGGGTTTTTATTTATCTGTAGTTGATAATTGAAACCGGGACTGTTTATAATATATGTATGGGATAGTATAGTGAAAGAAGGTGATCCGGTGTTTCTGGATGAAGTTGAATTTACAGTAAAAGGCGGGGACGGTGGAGATGGAGTGGTAAGTTTCCGCCGTGAAAAGTATATAGATAAAGGCGGCCCTGATGGGGGTGATGGGGGAGATGGTGGGAGTGTAATCCTGCGAGTCGATGAGGGGCTAAGTACCCTCTCAGATTATCGTTATCAGAAATTCCGTGAAGCAGAGAAGGGTTCAAATGGTGGCGGTAGTAATATGCGGGGACGTAATGGTAATGATCTGGTCTTGAGGGTGCCGCCCGGGACCATTGTCTATGATGCCGATACAGGTGAGCTTCTGGCTGACCTGGTTGAGAAAGATCAGGAGTTTGTTGTGGCCCAGGGGGGAAAGGGAGGCAGGGGAAATGCCCGTTTTAAAAAATCCACCCGGCAGGTACCCCGCTTTGCCGAGAAAGGGCTGGCGGGTGAAACCCGTAAAATCAGGCTGGAGTTAAAGTTACTGGCTGATGTCGGCCTGGTGGGCTTCCCCAATGTAGGTAAATCAACCCTTATCTCTGTAGTTTCGGAAGCAAGGCCCAAGATAGCCTCCTATCATTTTACTACATTGACACCTGTACTGGGTGTTGTCAATCTGGGTGATTACAGCTCCTTTGTCATGGCAGATATACCGGGTCTTATTGAGGGTGCCCACCAGGGAGTCGGCCTCGGAATTGATTTTTTAAAACATGTGGAAAGGACCCGGCTCCTGGTACATGTACTGGATATCTCCGGGATAGAGGGCCGGGATCCTCTGGAGGATTTTAACTTGATCAATAATGAACTGGAGCAATATAATGAGGAATTGGCCCAAAGACTGCAGATAGTTGCCCTGAACAAAATAGATATGTTGCCAGATGAAGAAGAAATAAAAAGGGTAAGTGCAGAGTTAAATAAGATGGGGTATGAGACTTATCCCATATCTGCAGCCACAAAAAAGGGTATTAAAGAATTAATCTACAGGGTAGCTGAGATTTTGGATGAACTGCCCATACCGGAAACTCCTGTTGAGGAGAAAGTAGTAATAAGACCGGATTTTACAGAGGAAAAAGATATAGAGATAAAGAGGCTTGATGCCGATCTCTATGAAGTAACCGGCAGACTGGTGGAAGAAACCATGCAGAAAACTGATTTTAATAATGAAGCTGCAGTCAAAAGGATGCTCCGGGTACTACAACATCATGGTTTATATGATATACTGAAGGAACATAATTTAAGAGACGGGGATACAGTTCAGATCGGTCCCATTTCCTTTGAATATCTGGAATAGTGTATAAGGTGGTGAGATAGATGTTAAGTGGAAAGCAAAGAAGTTATCTGCGGGGACAGGCCAATAAATTGAATCCCATTATACATGTGGGCAAAGGCGGTATAGACCAGGCCCTGATAGATCAAATGGAAGAAGCTTTAACTGCCCATGAACTGGTCAAGGGGAAGGTATTGAAGAATTCCCTGGAGGAAGTCAGGGATGCAGCAGAAAAGTTAGCCGAAAGCTGTAATGCAGAAATCGTCCAGGTTATTGGTAATATTTTTATTCTCTATCGCCGGAATAAAGAAAAACCAATTTATAAATTACCTTAATAGGAGCTGTTCATGATGTCGGTACTTAGCCTTAACAAAATTAGAAAAGACTATGGAGTTACAGAGGTTTTAAAGGATTTTTCCCTCTTTGTAAATGAAGGGGAGAGGGTCGGTTTAATTGGGCCAAATGGCTGTGGTAAAACAACAGTATTTAAGATTATAGCAGGAATGGAGCCTTTCGAAGAAGGCTCTCTTTATATAAAAAGGGGTACAAAGATCGGCTATTTGAGCCAGATGCCGGATTTTAACCAGGGTTTTACCCTGCTGGATGAATTAAAAACTATTTACCAGGAATTGTTGGATATGGAAAAGAACCTCCGCCAGTTGGAGCAAAATATAAGTGAAGCCAGCAGTAACAAGGGACAGCCCGGTCTGGAAGACTTGATGGAGGAATACAGTAAACTACAGCACCAGTTTGAATTACGGGGCGGCTATAACTATGATAGCAAAATAAGGCAGATAGCCTATGGGATGGGTTTCAGTGAAGAAGAGCTGCAGAATAGTGTTGTAGATAATTTAAGCGGAGGAGAAAAAACCCGTTTGGGGCTCGTAAAACTCTTGCTTACTGAGCCTGACTTGCTTTTACTTGATGAGCCGACCAATCACCTGGATTTACCTTCAATCCAGTGGCTGGAAGAATATCTAAAGAATTATACAGGCACAGTTATAATTATCTCTCATGACCGTTATTTCCTGGATCAGGTTGTAAGCCGGATTGTGGAAATAAAAAACGGTACTGATGAAATCTATCATGGAAACTATTCCTACTATCTGGAAGAGCGAAAAAGACGTTATGAACAATTGAGGCATGCCTATGAAAACCAACAAAAGAAAATTAAACAGATGGAGGAAGCAATAAAGCGCCTTTATCAATGGGGACATCAGTCCAATAGTGAAAAGTTTTTTAAGAGGGCTAAAAGCATGCAAAAATCCCTGGACAGGATGGAAAGGCTTGAGAGGCCTGTACTTGATGGTAAACAGATGCAGCTGGAGTTTGAAGTTAAAGAAAGGAGCGGCAGGGAGGTACTCCATGTAGAGAATCTCCATAAAAGATTCGGAGAGAGGCAGTTATTGAAAGGCCTGGATATGGATATTTACTGGCAGGATAAGACAGCCCTGATTGGCAGGAATGGTACCGGCAAGACCACCCTTCTACAGATTATTCTTGACCAGATAAAGGCTGAGCAGGGGGATGTCTGGATAGGAGCCAATGTGAGAATTGGCTATTACAGCCAGGAATTCGAGGGTTTTCATCCAGATGATGATCTGGTAACAGCTTTAAGGCGTGAATCCCGGATGAGTGAAGACGAAGCCAGAAATGCCCTGGCAGCATTCTTATTTACAGATGATGAAGTATTTAAAAAAGTGGGTTCTCTGAGTGGTGGTGAGAAGAGCCGCCTGCGTCTGCTCCAGTTGATGAACGGTGATTATAATTTCCTGATTCTGGATGAGCCCACCAACCACCTTGATTTGCCGTCCAGGGAGGTGCTGGAAGAGGCCCTGAAGGTTTACCCAGGTACTGTTTTAATGGTCTCTCATGACAGGTATTTTCTCAACAAAGTAGTTGATTATATCTATGAATTGGAAGAGGGTAAATTAATTAAGTACCACGGGAATTATGATTACTATAGATTCAAGAAAGAGGAATTGGTACAGGGGAAAGAGATGGAGGAAAAAGATAACAGGGAAAAGGAAAACCAGTCAGATTACCACAGGTTGAAGGAAGAGGCCCGTCAGGAGAGGAAAAGGCAGAATCAGATAGCTGCCCTGGAAGAAAGTATCGAAGAGATAGAGATAAAAATAAAAGAACTGGAACAGGCCATGATTGATCCGGAAAACCTGAATAATATTGAATTATTGAACGAATTAAAGTTTGACTATGAAAAACTGCAGGAGGAGCTGAATGAGCTCTATCTCCAGTGGGAAGAATTGATGATAGAATAAGGGATAGGTGTTTTTGCCTATCCCTTTTTATTATTGGTATATTTCATTGTTGAGTTTGCCTGTAATATGATTGCCCTATATCTCCATCCTGATTACCTGATGAATATTGGGCTCCATACTGGTTTACTCCACCACCCTGCAGAGCTGAAGCCTGGTAGTAATTATTATTCTGTGCAAATTGGGTAGTTGCATTATTCTGGAAATTTTGTTGGCCATACTGGCCTGGGGACTGATTGCTGAATTGATTGCTGCTGACATTGTTAAGGGTATTCAGGGTAGCACTGCCGGTATATTGGCCGGGATATTGATTGGTTGCACCGTATTGACTGGCTCCTCCATATTGGTTACCCCTGTACTGGCTCTGTATGCCTGCATTGTTTTGAGCCTGATAATAGGATTGTCCTATCTCCTCGTCCCTGTGGCCGGAGCTGTAGTAGGCACCATATTGGCTTATAGCACCCTGTTGGGAGGCAGTATTATTTTGCATTTGCTGTTGGCCATACTGGCCTGGGAACTGATTGCTAAATTGATTACTGCTGACATTGTTAAGGGTATTCAGGGTAGCATTGCCGGTATATTGGCCGGGATATTGATTGGTTGCACCGTATTGACTGGCTCCTCCATATTGGTTACCCCTGTACTGGCTCTGTATACCTGCATTGTTTTGAGCCTGGTAATAGGATTGTCCTATATCTCCATCCTGATTACCTGAGGAATATTGTGCACCGTACTGGTTTACACCACCCCCCTGTTGGATTGAAGCCTGGTAACTATTGCTATTCTGAGCAGATTGAGAGCTTCCTTGATTAAGGCCTGTAAAATTTTGTGCCTGTGGTCTGTACTGACTAATACCATATTGGTTTTGAGATTGATTTTGCCTGTACATTGCTGATAATTACCTCCATTGCTCTGATTTTCTAATGCATTTATATTATTATCCAATTAATTTAGAATATGAAAGTAAAAATTAACCAAAAAAGGATTTAACAAAAATATGTATAATATTAGTAATAAATACAAAATTAAAGGGAGTGGTATAGGATGAGCAAAAAGAAATTATTAATGTTGGTGGGAGATTATGTAGAAGACTACGAAGTAATGGTTCCTTTTCAGGCTTTACAGATGCTGGGATATACTGTTCATGCAGTTTGTCCGGACAAGAGTGTTGGTGATTTTGTAAGGACCGCAATTCACGACTTTGAAGGTGATCAAACCTATAGTGAGAAAAGGGGACATAATTTCTCTTTAAATGCTGATTTTAAAGAGGTTAGAGTAGAAGAATATGAGGGCCTCTTAATCCCGGGAGGCAGGGCACCGGAGTATATTAGACTGAATGAAGAAGTAATATCAATCGTCAAGTACTTCAGTGATAATGAAAAACCAATCGCCGCTATCTGTCATGGAATCCAGGTATTAGTTGCAGCAGATGTAGTTAAGGGTAGAAAATGTACAGCATATCCTGCTTTGAAACCGGATGTTATTATAGCAGGAGGGGAATGGGTTGATACTGAAATAGATGGAGCCTGTGTTGATAAAAATTTTATTACAGCACCTGCCTGGCCTGCCCATCCAGCCTGGCTGGCGGCTTTTCTGAAAGTACTCGGTGTAAAGATTATCCTTTGAGATGTATTTGCTTTGGTTACAGATATCAGGGATAGGTAAGACATGAGAGACCGTTCTTGATATGCTACCTCCAGAGCAGATAGTTTAAATAATTAGTTGATCTGCCTGGGGGTATTTTTCATGGGAAGGGAAACCCTGGTTACATATCGTTTATACAGTTCCGGTCTGTGAAAGTCTGGAGAGTAAGAAATATGAAAGTTTTACATGCTCCAATATAATATATCAAAAAGCAGGAAAAATTTGAAGAATAACTACCTGTTTGTGTAGTGGACTTGCATTGGTATTATTTGTTATAATATAGTTATCTTTTCCGGAAAAGTAGAAAAAATTAGGAGGGAGGAGAAAAAATGGAGGCCCTGGCTAACTTTAATCAGTTTGGTTTAATTGAGTTAGGAAGAGAAGAGTTGATATGTATTAATGGTGGAGGAAGCACATGGGAAGCAGTTAAAGCTACAGTAGGAGTAGTTGGTGCTACATGGGCTCCAATTATTACTGGAGCAGCAATTGTTACAGGTGCTGCACCTTTAGCAGCGATTGGTGCAGGTGTTGCAATGTTTGCTGCAAGTACTAAATTGGCATATGATTCTATATCTAAATTATCAAAAAAATGAGGAGGGATAATAATTGAACTATACTCTTTCAATTGACATACCTGAGCTGACGACATATGAATTATATGATATAAACGGTGGAGCTAATGCTTTTAAATGTATTGTTGCTGGAGCAACCACCGTAGGTGGGATATTGGCTACTGTAGGTGCGGCAGCAACAAATCCTTTTTTAGGAGTAGCTACAGGATATTCTTCAGCTTGTGCTATAATAGAAGTATGGGAATGGGCACTTGAGTAATTAAAAATTAACTACCTGAGAAAAGTGAACTTTTCTCAGGTAGTTTCCTAAATTTACAAGATTAATTACAATTTTTGAAACAGAAATGATATTGAAGGGGGAAGTATAATGAAAATTGTTTATGATGAAAATTTAAAGTTTATAATGCCATTAATTATATTATTATTCATAATAATAATAACTGGGCCGTTTTATATGCTATATATTTTTGATGAAAACTACTCAATAATTAATAAATTTAATATAATTTTTCTTAGTGTGTATGTGTTTTTTGGTATTTCAGTTGCTATCAGTGACTTAATCTTCGAAAGGGTTTTTTTAAAAGTTATGAGGGGTAATAAATTAGAAAACAGGTTAGTGAAATCATCAAAGATAGTATTATTTATTATGATACTCGTTTTATACTATTCCTGGCTAACTGAAGTTAAAGATTCATATACGATATTGAATATAGCTTTAGCATGCTTATTGGCTACATATTTTATATTATTTCAGGACAAAAATATTTTATTTTCCAATGATTATATTGTTTCTGGTTTTAAAATAATTGGAATGAACTATGTGAAAGCATATGATGTAGAAGATGAAGAAAAAGTCCTGGGAATAAAGAGAAGAAAGCTAAATTTACATTTAAAGAATGACAAAACTGTTCAAATTTATAGAGATCCAGCCAATATTTCATTAATTGAAGGATTCCTGAAAGAACAAAATATTGAAAAGATCTGAAAATTTAAGGTTTATTAATTTTAAATCATGATCAGCAAAAGATTTTAGCATAATATTTAAAGGAGTGAAATTTTCTATGAATGACATCAAGATCGAAATCGGAAAAGAATTAAAGATGGAAAACTTATTATTTTTGCGTAAAAAGATGAAACAAAGCGAAATAGTTTTCGAAATGCAAAAGATAGGTTATTATTTCCAAAAAATGGGATAAAGAGAGCCGGGCCGATAGTAAACACTACTTACAATATTGAAAATGTAAATGGTGAACAAATAATAGATGTGGAAATATTGGTTCCAATGGATAAAAAATATGAATTAAGTGGTGAGTATAAATTAAAAGAAAAATTTCATTTGTTGAATGCCGTTTATGCAAGCCATAAAGGAAATCCTGCATTTTTACAGCAAACCTATGAGATGTTATTCAACTATATCCAGAATAATAATTTACAGCAAATTACGCCGGCATATAATGTAAATGTAAAAGAATTGGCTCCTGGTGAGAGTGCGGATGAGATGGTGATTGATGTCTATATTGGAATAAGTCCTAATATATTATGATGATGTATATAATTCTAAAATATGGATAGCTTTATCAGTTATATTTCATAGTGTAAAATAATTTTTGGAGAAATTTTAATATAAAAATAGAAAGAAGACTCTTTCTTTGATAAAATTTAATCATCACATAAAACACAAAGAAAGGAGTCTTCTTATGAATATTGTTATACAACAATTTAAAGAAAAAATCACGATAGATATTGAAAAATGTTCAGGTTGACAGTTTTGAATTATTCTGTTAAAATAGATTAGCGACAGATATTTATAATATGTGATGATGACGTGCCCCTGTAGCTCAGTGGATAGAGCACTGGTCTCCGGAACCAGGTGCGCAGGTTCAATTCCTGCCAGGGGCACCATTTTTTTGCCACACTATGACAAATTCTTGACATTTTTGATTATTTTAGAGTGATTACGGACAAGGAATATAACACTGCTGAAGAATTTGCCGAGATAATGGGTACTGCGCTAAAAGAGGCTATAAAGAAGATTGAAAATGAAAATAGAGTTAACCAGGTGGCAATTTTCCAGTTACATATAGATAAAAGAGACGGATAAAATACTTTTAAAATAAGCAATGTTTTAGCTTTAAAGGCTAAAGCATTGCTTTTTTATTTTTCTATGTTTATTCTTGCGGCAAATTTCTTTTGCTCATAACTACAGGGATATATAAAATTCTTATAAATACAGGATAAAATTAGAAATAAAAGAAGGAAATGTTAATGATACAAAGAACTTTTAATATACAAACATGATTATTATATATGAAGGGAGAAGGTTTATGAATAAAGAAGTAAAATTACTACTAAAAACGCTTAAAATACCAATTGTCGATGAAGACAGGAATTACTGGTTAGTCCGGACAAATGAAGGGGAGTATTTTCAGGATTTCTATTTTGATAATTTTATAGCGATTGGCTTTGATGCTATTCCCTTGAATAAAATTTGCCAGGACCAATATTTAGAAATGAAGCAGGCTATCAGGGAGTACTATCCAGAGTATGCTAATCCTGATTTAATAGTAAATCAATTGGTAGAATTTGTGCACCATATGAAAAAAGGAGATATCGTATTATTACCAAGCCTGAATTCTGCCTATATAGTTATAGGTGAATTGTTGGATGATGAGATGTATCTATTAAATAAAGTGCAGTCAATGGAATGGGCAAGAGAAAAGAGATGCCCCTATATAAAGAGGAGGAGAGTTAAATGGTATAAGTACATAAAAAGAGAGGAGCTCGATGTCTATTTACATAGTTTATTAAATATTGAACAGTTGGTAAGTAATATAAATGATTATGCATCTTTTATTGATAGGACTTTGTATAGTTTTTATATTAAGGGTGATAAAGCCTATTCAGTTTTTCAGGTTAATAAGGATTATAATATTCCTGCCCTGGAATTAAGTTCATTAATATATAATATAGTGTCTATGGTGGACAAAATTAACGAATTATCAGATGAAGAATTTAATTTAAATAAAAAAGAGATTAATGTAAAAATAAATGTCCAGTCCAGCGGGCCGATAGAATTGTCGGGGGCAATTGAGACCCTGGTCTGGGTTACAGTTATTTTAATTGGGATTTTTGGTGGTGAGATTAATTTTATACATTTATTTCAGTTTAAAACTGATGGACTGATAGATGCTGCTAAAAAGATAATTGAACTATTAAAGAATGATAAAGAGGATAAATGGAAGGAGCAGATGAGTTATTTGCTTAAAGAATTGAAGGTAGAATTGCCCAGGATAAGGAGGATTAAAAGACCTGAAATTGATAATGAAGAAAAAAAGGAAGTGCTGGATTAGCACTTCTCTAATTTTTTTTCATAAGGTGATGAGGCTTTAAAATATCTTACTGTTATTATCAGGGAAGTAATTATAAATATTATTTCATGCAGATATAGTTTATTGAATATGGTCAGATCCCTGAAAACAGGTATAAGTCCGATTGTGTATTTTTGCAGGAGAAATAATATAGAGAAAATACCTGCATATATTGAATATTTACTTATTACATGCAGGAGAGAATAAATAGCTTTCATTTACTTAACTTTTCCTCCTTACAATCCATTAGTATATATTATATAATAGAAATCAGAAAGTTACAATAAATTATTGAAAAATATTTCAAAATAATTTCCAACAACAATAGTGGTCTATTTTATTAATATAATATCCTCTACTTGCTTTTAATGTGCTGGATGATATAGAATATAGAAAAGGTTAATTATGCAAAAATATATTAAAGAAAGGAGTTGGAGGTTTGCAAGATGGAAAAAATTAATCTAACAATGCTCACAGACTTTTATGAATTAACCATGGCCAATGGTTACCTGGAAAATGGAATAGGAGATAAAATCGCTTATTTTGATATGTATTTCAGAAATGTTCCTGATGGAGGAGCCTTTGCCATAATGGCTGGAGTGGAGCAATTAATCCAGTATTTGAAGAATTTAAAGTTTGAGGAGGAAGATATCGAGTATTTACGGAGTAAGGGAATCTTCAGTGAGAAGTTTCTGGATTATCTAAAGAACTTTAAGTTTACCTGTGATGTCTGGGCTATTCCAGAGGGAACCCCAGTATTTCCCCATGAACCGATAGTAACAGTAAGGGGCCCTGTAATGCAGGCCCAGTTTATAGAGACAATGGTTCTCTTGACCATTAATCATCAGTGCCTGATAGCTACCAAAGCCAACAGGATTGTCCGGGCTGCTCAAGGACGAGCTGTCATGGAGTTTGGCGCCAGGCGGGCCCAGGGTTATAATGGAGCCATACTGGGTGCCAGGGCTGCCTATATAGGTGGGGTTGCTGGAACTTCCTGTACCATTACTGAAAGGGAATTTGGTATACCTGCCCTTGGGACAATGGCTCATAGCTGGGTACAGATGTTTCCCACTGAGGAGGAGGCCTTCCGGGCCTATGCCAGGGTTTATCCTGATAATTGTGTCCTCCTGGTGGATACCTATAATGTTTTAAACTCGGGAATTCCCAATGCCATAAAGGTATTTAAGGAGGAAGTAATCCCCAGAGGATACCGTCCCGGTGGAATCAGGATAGATAGTGGAGATCTTACTTATTTGTCAAAACGGGCCAGAGAGATGCTGGATGAAGCCGGCCTGGAAAATTGCCCCATTGTGCTATCCGGTTCCCTGGATGAATATGTGATTAAAGATATTCTTGAACAGGGAGCTGAAGTAGACTCTTTTGGTGTGGGAGAACGCCTGATTACATCCAAATCAGAGCCCGTATTTAATGGTGTTTATAAACTGGTTGCTGTAGAAGAAGACGGCGAGATAATACCTAAAATAAAGATCAGTGAAAATGTAAATAAGATCACAAACCCGGGTTTCAAGAGGCCCTGGCGCCTATATGATAAGAAGACAGGCAAGGCCATCGCAGATGTTTTGACTACCCATGAAGAAATCATCGACGAAAATGAGTCCTACCTGCTCTTTGACCCTGAACATACCTGGAAACAGAAGAAGGTCAGGAACTTCAGGGCCAGGATGCTGATGGAAAAGATATTTGATAAGGGTGTTCCTGTCTACCAGAGTCCTGATTTAAAGGAGATCAGGAGGTACTGTCAGGAAGAGATAAATTCTTTATGGGAGGAAGTGCTGCGTTTTAAAAATCCTCATGAATATTGGGTGGATCTGTCTAAACCCCTCTGGAAAATTAAACAGAGATTATTGAAGGAACATTCCGCTATAGAGGATTTAAATAACAATAACTTTTAGCCTTTTGTCCGGACAGGCCTGGTAAATACAGGAGGGACTATTAATGATTATCGGTATTGATGTTGGCGGAACCCATACTGACGGGGTTCTTCTAACAGGTAAGAATATGTCTGCTGGTGAAGGATATGAAATCCTTGCTACAAGTAAGGTCAGGACCATAAAGGATAATTTAATGAACTCTATTCTGGAGGCCCTTGACCTTTTGCTTGAGGGTGTCAGAAATCCGGAAATCAGAAGGATAGTGCTGAGCACTACCCTCGCGGCCAATGTTATTGTGGAAGAGAAGTATGATCCGGTGGGATTGATTTTGATTCCCGGCCCGGGCTTGAATCCAGAACACCTACTCATTGGTGAAGAGAATCTCCTCCTTTCCGGTTATATAAACCACCGGGGGAAAGAAGTTAAAGGGCTGGACAGGGAAGAACTGCTCCAGGGGCTGGATAAAATGAGGGAAAGGGATATAAGGAACCTGGCCATTGTCAGCAAGTTCTCCAGCCGTAATCCCGGACTGGAAGAGGAGATCCTGGAGTTTATCAGGGAGAAGGGTTACCCCTTTGAGAATATTACTGTCGGCCACCAGCTTTCCGGCCGGCTGAGTTTCCCCAGGAGGGTTTTTACTGCTTACTTTAATACTGCCATTATGGCTGTCTACAGGGATTTTGTCAGTGCGGTAAAAAAGGCCCTGGCGGAGCGGAATCTGGATACAGAGGTTTATATCCTGAAATGTGATGGGGGTACAGTATCCCTGGACAGGGTGATGATGGCACCTATCGAGACGGTAAATTCAGGGCCAGCGGCCAGCATAATGGGGACCATGGCCATGAGCAGGGTGCATTTAACTAAAGAGACGGCCATTGCCCTGGATATTGGAGGGACAACCACTGATATCGGCCTTTTTATAAATGGTGAGCCAGTTTTCATGCCTGAAGGTATTGAGATAAATGGTTTACCTAGCCTGATCCGGGGACTCTATTCCCTTTCCCTGCCCCTGGGAGGGGACAGCAGGATTTCTGTTGTGGAAGGCAGGATAAAGATTGGCCCGGAGAGAGACGGGCCGGCTGCTGCATTTGGCGGGCCTTCCCCTACGCCTACCGATGCCCTGCTGGTACTGGGTTACCTGCAGGAGGATCCGGCTTATGAGGCAAGTGCTGATCTGCAGGCAGCCAGGGGCGCGCTGGCTCAATTGGCAGGAGAACTGGATCCAGTTGGGTACGGCAGTTTCTGGCAGGATGGGGAATTCAACTTAACCGGATTTGCCCGTAATATAATCGATCTTATGCTGGACAGTATCGTGGGAACAATCCGGGAAATTCTGGCCAGGCTGGAGAATAAGCCGGTCTATACCATTTCCGAATTGCTGGCTGGTATTGAGATAAACCCCAAGGTTTTATTGGCCATGGGCGGGCCGGCAAAGGGCCTATCTCCTTTACTGGCAGAGAAACTGGGCTACAGGGAGGAATTGGTCCCTTATGCTAAGGTGGCCAATGCCGTCGGTGCAGCCCTGGCCAGGCCGACACTGCAAACAACGGTCAGGGTGGATACTGCTGCCTCATACCTGAATATTGTGGAGGCAGGGGTACACCGGAAATTAAAACCAGGTGAAAGGTATGAGCTGGAAGATGTAGAAGAGCTGGCCATTACCTGGACCAGAAAGAGGGCGGAAGATGAGGCAGCAGCTGTAGAGATAACTGAACAGGAGAGTTTCAATGTCATCAGGGGGTTCAGTACTTTAGGCAAAATCATGGAAGTTAAGGCCCAGATAAAGCCCGGGCTCATCTCCAGACCTGAAGGAAGTGAAATAGGATGAGAAAGGTAGAGAGGTTAAAGGCCAGTAACAGGCTGGGCCTGATCTTTTTTCCTGCCTTTGACTGGGAGATTGACCCTACCCATCCAGAGCGGCAGGAACGGCTCCTCTATACCAGGGATCAGGTCTTTGAAGAAGGATTACTGGATATAGAGGGAATTATAGAATACAAACCGGAGATTGCCACTGCAGAGGATGTCCTCAGGGCCAATATCTGTGTCCCTGATGTGGAGGCAGTCTGTACTACTTCCCATCTCATTTCTGCCGGTGGAGCCATCCGGGCAGCAGAACTGGTATTGGAGGGAGAGGTGGATAAGGCCTTTGCCATAGTCCGGCCGCCCGGCCACCATGCCTTCCGGGTTGTACATGGTGCCCGGGGCTTCTGTAATATCAATAATGAGGCGGTCATGGTGGAGGCTATCAGGAAGAAATATCCGGATATAAAGATTGCCTTTGTGGATACAGATGCCCATCATGCCGATGGTACCCAGGAGATTTACTACCATGATCCTAATGTCCTGAATATCTCCATACACCAGGACGGCAGGACCCTCTATCCAGGTACAGGTTTCCTCCATGAACTGGGCGGCCCGGGGGCCTTTGCCAGGACCCTGAATGTACCTTTGCCGCCCGGGACCACTGATGAAGGCCTGCTCTATGTTGTTGAGGAATTTATCCTGCCGGTACTGGAGGATTTCAAACCGGATTTATTGATAAATTCTGCCGGTCAGGATAATCATTACTCTGATCCCCTGACAAACATGCGGGTTTCTGCCCAGGGTTATGCCCGGATGAATGCCCTCCTGGATCCGGATCTTGCTATTCTGCAGGGAGGCTATTCCATAGAGAGCGCTTTGCCTTATGTTAATGTAGGTATAATCCTGGCCATGGCTGGCCTGGATTACAGCTATGTCCGGGAGCCTGATTATGATGCGGGGAAACTTAAACAGGACAGGGCAATTACAGAGGATATACAGCGGAAGGTAGAATGGTTACAGAGGATCTGGGAAGAAAGGGACGGTATAGACCTGGAGAAGGTCTTCGGTAAACTGGATAAATTCTATACCAGGGATAAGGACATCTATTATGATACAGATGGCATCAGTGAGACCCAGCAGGAGAAGGTGAGGGTATGTCTGGATTGCCCGGGGTATATACTCATCGACTCCACAGCAGTCAGGAGTTATTCCGGCAGGAGGACAAGGATTTATGCTGTAAGCATTCCCCGCCTCAGCTGTGAGAATTGCCACCGGGAAGCCACAGAAGAATTTGAAGAGATGCTATCCAGCCATAGGGGAAGGTATGATTATATCTATTTGCAGGATTTAAAGAAAGATAAGTATATAGCCAGAGGGCCTTTTTAAACAGAAAATGTGGGTTTGCTTAAATACAGGTTATTGTTTATTAACCCTGTAGAGATTCAAAAGGAATTTCTACAGGGTTTTATTTTCTGTGATATTTATCATGGTTTTTCTGCTGGAGAGATGTTACTCTTTATATAGGTGTAAATTCAGAAGAACTTTATTAAATTAAGATAAAATTAAGATAAAATAAAAAGGAGTTGATTTTATATATGGAAAACAGGTATTTCAGTCCGGAGGAGACCATTTTAACTATTACAGATAGATATCCCGAATTGATTCCCTTCCTGGTCAGTAAGGGATTTACCCCTCTGCAGGATGAGAAGAAACGTAAGATGATGGGGGGGATGATTTCCCTGAAAAATGCGGTAAGAATGAAGGGTTTAAATCTGGATGGACTGGTAAAAGAGATGGTGGCTGAACTGGATAAGAGTTACGGAGCAGGAAGTGAGGCAAATAAGGAGATCAGGGTTGAGGGCCTGGTACCCTGTCCTGTCCGGATTCCATTGCAGGAAGAACTGGACAGCTTCATCTCCAGGATGGATAACCCTGTTATCCTTAATCTGAAGGCTGCCTCCCAGGGAGTGGACTGGCTGGAGGAAAGGTTTGCAGAAGGGGCAGAAGGTGAGGAACTGGCTGACATCTTCATCTCTGCCGGATTTGATCTCTTCTTTGACTGGAGGCTGATGGACCGTTACCGCCGGCAGGGTTTATTTAAAGATAATACAGGTATCAAGAGCTTAAATAGGGTTTTTGCAGAACAGGGGATTGATCTGCTGGATCCGGAGGGAGATTATTCTATCCTGGCTGTTGTACCAGCAGTGTTTTTAGTCAATAAAGATGAGCTGGATGGCCGCAGTATTCCGCAAAGCTGGGAGGATATACTCTCAGATGATTTTATTGGTGATGTCAGCCTGCCGGTCAGTGATTTCGACCTCTTTAATGCTATCTTATTAAACCTCTATAAAAAATATGGTGAAGAGGGGATAGAGAGGCTGGGCAGGTCCATGCTGAAGGCCCAGCACCCGGCCCAGATGATTAAAGAGGGGGGCAGGAAAAAATCCGGAGAAGCAGCAGTGACAGTAATGCCCTACTTCTTTACCAGGATGGCCAGGAGATTCCCCCATTTTGAGTTTGTCTGGCCTGCTGATGGAGCGATAATCAGCCCCATATTCATGTTGGCCAAAGAGGATAGTTTTCCGGCAATCCAGCCCCTGGTAGATTTCTTTGCCTCCAGGGAGACTGGAGAAATCTTTGCCCATCAGGGCCTTTTCCCCAGTGTCCGGCCGGATATAGATAACCGCCTGCCTGAGGGAGTAAAATTCATGTGGCCCGGTTGGGAATTCCTGCGTAAGGAAGATCCGGGTAAATTACTTGAAAAACTGATTGATAAGTTCAATAATAGTATAAGGGAGGAATAGGAATGAATCTGGTAACAGTTTCTGGACCACCTTCTTCCGGAAAAACTTCAGTTATTTTAAAGACCATCAAGGCCCTGGAAGAAAGGGGTATAAAAACCGGTGTGGTGAAATTCGACTGTCTTTATACAGATGATGATAAATTATATGCCAGGGAAAATATACCCGTCATTAAAGGACTATCTGGTTCCCTCTGTCCTGACCATTTCTTTGTCAGCAATATAGAAGAGGTTGTCCAGTGGGGGAGGAAGTTAGGCCTGGATATGCTGATAACAGAAAGTGCCGGCCTCTGTAACCGCTGTTCCCCCTATATAAGGGATATAAAGGCTGTCTGTGTCATCGATAACCTCAGCGGCATAAATACACCACGTAAAATCGGCCCTATGTTAAAGACAGCGGACATCGTAGTAATCACTAAGGGAGATATAGTATCCCAGGCAGAGAGGGAGGTCTTTGCTGCCCGGGTCAGTGCAGTAAACCCTGAAGCCATGGTCATGCATATCAATGGTTTGACAGGCCAGGGGGCCTATGAATTCTCCACACTACTCTATGATGAGGAGACAGATATCGAGACCGTAAGGGGTAAAAGGCTGAGATTCTCCATGCCTTCAGCCATGTGTTCCTATTGCCTGGGAGAAACAGTAATTGGTGAAGAATATCAATTAGGTAATGTAAAGAAAATCAATCTGGGTGATGGAAATGATTAATAAAAAAGAACTGGCAGCTTTATCAATAAAGGAAATACTGGAGGCCTATCCCTATACAGAGTCATTTTTCAGAGAACAACAATTTCCCCTGGATATGCCCGAATTGACAATAAGAGAAAGGCACAGGAAGCTTTCCATGGATGAGAGGGAAGACCTGGTCTTAAGTGCAGAAGAATTCCTGGAACAATTAAGCCTTTTTATCAGCAATATGCAGGAATTCCTGGGTGAGGGAAAGGAGGAGGTAGAGAGCCTTACGCTCTTGCCCGGCCGGGACAAGGATAGTAATAGGGAAAACTATGAAAAGATTACTATCAGGAAGGGTGAGATTGTCTCTATCGTCGGCCCCACCGGTTCAGGTAAGAGCAGGCTGCTGGCTGATATAGAATGGGTGGCCGATGCTGATACACCGACGGGAAGGATAGT
>JGI24708J26588_10000709_pt1 | contig 27046 bp, 18 predicted proteins | sample BioPla1DNA2_FD_26588 | JGI IMG/M metagenome (IMG submission 26588) | reverse complement strand
AGCATGATCTCCATTAAATCATGTAGCCCATTTTCACGTTCTGAATGTTTGGCTATTACACTGGAAAGTTGTTCCTTTGATAATAACATAGTCTTTGAATTCTATGGTTTTTCTTTTGATAATTACAAAACTAATATAGTTTTTAGACTATGTTCTTTTTTTCTTACACAGACACACTTTTTGGAACAGTATCTAGTGCTATGTTAGGACTAGACACACAAGATAATAAAAAAGAGGAGGGTAAATTCCCCTCCTCTTTTTTATTATGAAAAGTAAACCTTTAGATTACTTTTCCTCTTCCTTTTTATCTTGTCCCCAAGAAAGTTCAGCTAAGCGAGAATAGTTTTTATATCTCCATTTAGCATTATCTTGTGCAGCTTGGAATAATTCTTCAGCTTCGTTAGGATATAATGTTCTTACACTAGAATAACGTCTTTCACCCATTAAGAAGTCATGGAATTTATCCCATTCTGGTTCTTTCGAGTCCAAAACAAAAGGATTCTTTCCTTCAGCTTCTAGTTGAGGATTGTAACGCCATAAGTGCCAGTAACCACATTCTACCGCCTTTTTCTCTTCTTGTTGAGATAGTCCCATACCTCCACGGATACCATGACTAATACAAGGAGAGTAAGCAATAATTAATGAGGGGCCATCATATGCTTCTGCTTCACGAATAGCTCTTAGTGTTTGAGAGTGATTAGCTCCCATAGCAATTTGAGCTACGTAAACATATCCATAAGTTGTTGCCATTAAACCTAAGTCTTTCTTTCGTACACGCTTACCTGCAGCAGCAAATTTAGCAATTGCTCCAAGCGGAGTTGCTTTAGATGATTGGCCACCTGTGTTAGAGTAAACTTCGGTATCAAGTACCATAATGTTTACATCTTTACCACTAGCAATAACGTGGTCTAATCCACCAAAACCGATGTCATAAGAAGCACCATCACCACCAATAATCCATTGTGAACGTTTTACTAAGTAGTGTTTAATTCCTTCTATTTCTTTACAGATTTTGCAAGTGCATTTTTCTAATAATGGAATGATTTGATCAGCTAACTCTTTTGTTTTATCTGCATCATTTTTGTTTTCAATCCACTCTTTGAATAATGCTTTTATTTCACTCGTACATTCGTTGCAATCTTGTGCTTCGTTCATTAAGCGCTCAATACGATCTCTCATTTTTTCGTTAGCGAGTTGCATACCTAATCCAAACTCACAGAAGTCTTCGAATAATGAGTTAGCCCAAGCAGGACCTTCACCTCTATCATTAGTAGTATAAGGAGTAGAAGGTACAGAACCTGAATAAATAGACGAACAACCTGTAGCATTAGCAACCATTTGGCGATCACCAAATAATTGAGTTAATAGTTTAACGTAAGGAGTTTCACCACAACCTGCACATGCTCCAGAGAATTCAAATAATGGAGTAGCAAATTGTGAGTTTTTTACTGTGCTCTTAACATCAACTAAGTGTTGTTTGCTTTTTACATTATCAATGCAATACTCCCAATGAGGTGCTTGTTCCATTTGTGTCTCTAATGGTTTCATCTTAAGAGCAGTACCACCTTTTCTTGGGTTTCCTGGACAGATATCAGCACAGTTACCACAACCTAAACAGTCTAATACATCAACTTGTATACGGAAGGTTAAATCGTTGAATTGTCTTCCTACTGCTTTCAATGTTGGGAACTCAGCTCCATTTTGTTCTTTTTCATCTAATAAGAAAGGACGAATAGAAGCATGAGGACAAACGTAAGCACATTGGTTACATTGAATACAGTTTTCAGGATTCCATTCAGGAACAAAAGCAGCAACACCACGTTTTTCATATTTTGCTGTTCCAGCCATCCAAGTTCCATCTTCTATACCTTTAAAAGTTGAAACTGGAAGTGAATCACCATCTTGTGCATTAATAGGAAATACTACTTCATTGATGAAGTCTGGATAATTATTTTCTTCTGGCTTATCCGATGGAAGATTTGCCCATGCAGGATCTACTTGAAGTTCTTTATATTCATCTCCTCTATCAACTGCAGCATAGTTCATATTTACTATGTCTTCTCCCTTACGACCATAAGATTTAACAATGAATGCTTTCATTTGCTCTACTGCTAAATCAGTAGGTATGATACCTGTGATACGGAAGAATGCAGATTGTAGAATAGTATTGGTACGATTACCTAATCCTATTTGCTGCGCAATTTCAGTGGCATTGATATAATATACCTTGATATTATCTTTAGCAAACTTGCGTTTTACATCATTAGGTAAGTTTTTAGCCAATTCTTCACCTTCCCAAATAGTATTAAGTAAGAATGTTCCATTTTTACGTAAACCGCGAGTCATATCATACATTCTTAAATAAGCTTGTACATGACAGGCCACAAAATTTGGTGTGTTTACGAAGTATGTAGAACGAATAGGTGAGTCACCAAAGCGTAAGTGAGAACAAGTAAATCCTCCTGACTTTTTAGAGTCGTAAGAGAAGTAGGCTTGACAATATTTATCGGTGTTATCACCAATAATTTTAATTGAGTTTTTATTTGCACCTACGGTACCATCAGAACCTAAACCATAGAATTTAGCTTCAAACATGTCATCACCACCTAGAGCTAATTCTTCTTTTTCTGGAAGTGAAGTAAAGGTTACATCATCTACAATACCAATAGTGAAATTGTTCTTAGGTAGTTTTTGATCTAAGTTTTCAAAAACAGAAATTATTTGTGCTGGAGTAGTATCTTTTGAAGATAATCCATAACGTCCACCTACAACTAAAGGAGCATTTTCTTGATCATAGAAACAATCTTTCACATCTAAGTATAGAGGCTCACCAGTAGAGCCTGGTTCTTTAGTACGATCAAGAACAGCTATTTTTGTAGCTGTTTTTGGAACAGCAGCTAAGAAATGTTTTGCAGAGAATGGACGATATAAGTGAACAGCAACAAGACCTACTTTTTCACCTTGTTCCATCATATGGTCTATTGCTTCACGGGCTGCTTCAGTTACTGAACCCATTGCAATAATTACACGGTCAGCATCTTCTGCACCATAGTAGTTAAATAGTCCGTATTTTCTACCTGTTATTTTTGAAATCTCATTCATATATTCCTCTACAATAGCAGGAACTGCATCGTAGTAAGAGTTTATAGCTTCTCTATGTTGGAAATATACGTCTGGATTTTCAGCCATACCCCTCATTACAGGAGCTGAAGGTTTAAGCGCACGTTGACGGAACTCATGAAGAGCTTCTTTATCAATTAAGTGGACTAAATCTTTATCTTCGAGCATCTCAATTTTTTGAATTTCATGAGATGTACGGAATCCATCAAAGAAGTTTATAAATGGAACTCTCGATTTAATTGTAGCAAGGTGTGCTACAGCAGATAGGTCCATAACTTCTTGAACCGATCCTTCTGCTAACATAGCAAAACCTGTTTGGCGTGCAGCCATAACGTCTTGGTGGTCTCCGAAAATAGACAAAGCTTGTGTTGCAATAGCACGAGCCGAAACGTGAAATACACAAGGTAATAACTCTGCAGCTATTTTGTACATATTTGGAATCATCAACAATAATCCTTGAGAAGCTGTATAGGTTGTTGATAAAGCTCCAGCCTGTAGAGAACCATGTAAAGCTCCAGCAGCTCCACCTTCAGATTGAAGCTCCTCTACCAACACAGTCTCACCGAAGATGTTTTTTCTTCCTGCAGCAGCCCATTCATCAACATATTCAGCCATCGTTGATGAAGGTGTAATGGGGTAAATCGCAGCTACTTCTGAAAACATATACGAGATATGTGCAGCAGCTTGATTTCCATCACAAGTGATAAATTTTTTTTGTTTAGTCATAACTAGTTATTATTAAGTAATTAAATATTTTAATATAAAAAGCCAAATAACCAAAGAGGGATTTGATTTCCTTCTCCTATTTCTAGTTGGTCAATAGCATAAATAACATGATCCTCTTTTTTAATCTTTGAATCTTTAGTTAATACTCTAAAAATATGAGTTTCATCGATTAGTAAGGACTGTCTTTGTGTTGCTTTATTCACTTTATGATCTTTCCACAAAGTATTTGCTAAGAAAGTATTTAATATATCTTGATATTTTACATTCATAGGGTATATTGAATATATTAAATTTGAGTTTTGCATTAAAATCCGTGAGGGTTTTTTTGGAAAACTACTTCCTTTAGGATAAAACATATTAATTAATCGTGCATCAGCTAAATACTTTATATAATTCATTACTGTAGCACGAGAAGTTTCTATTTCTTTTGCTAGTTGACTAACATTTGGTGATTGTGGTCCGTCAACTGCTAACAAATATAGTAATTTCTTTATTTTTGAGAGGTATTTTAACTCAATCTGTTTAATCAGAAGAATATCAACTTCTATCATCATGTTCATGGTTTTTAACAAGTTCTCTGAGAAATTTCGTTTTTCTAAGAAGAAAGGATAAAAACCATGGTGTATATAATCTGTTAAAAAATCAGTGGGTTTTACTTTTAGAGTAATACCTTTGGCTATTTTTTTATGGTTCGCAATAATATCATCCAAAGTATAGGATTGAAATTGCATACCTGTTTGTAAATTTAAGAATTCACGAAAAGAAAATCCACGTAAGTTATAGCTTTTTACGATGTCTCGTAACTCCGTATTTTCTTTTTTGAGTCGCATAACCGATGACCCTGTGAAAATGATCTTTAGTGTAGGATAGTTATCATAACAATAGCGTATATCTTTACTCCAATTTGTATACTTAAATACTTGATCTATTAGTAGAACCTTACCACCATTATTTACAAATTGATCAACAAACTCTTTTAATCCATTCCCAGTAAAATAAAAATTATTCATATTTATATATAAACAGGAAGGATCTAATCCAAAATGTTCTTTGGCATATTGTAGTAGAAATGTGGTTTTTCCTATTCCACGTGTTCCTTTTATGCCAATAAGTCTATCGTTCCAGTCTATTTCGTCCATAAGATATCGACGAACAGGGGCATTAATGTGTTCTATTAAGTAGGCATGTGTACGATAGAATGAATCCATTTTATATTATTATATAACTGAGTTTATGTATCTGCAAATATAAACTTATTTTCACGGGTTGCAAACTGGACATTACAAATTATATGGTTTTTGTGTTAAGAAGCTATAAACAATCCGTTCAATTTAAATAGAATGGGGATAGCTCTGTTTCTTGAGTTTATTGTAGTTCTAATAGAAGTCTGTATTAATGTTTTAATTCTAATCAACTTCTTATCTTTGTTACTAATTCAAAGTAATAAATTTATTTCATTAAATGAAACTATATCTATTTAATCCTGCACATGATTTGGCTTTAGCACATGGTAAATCTCATTATATTCCCCCGAAGATAATCAAAAAGTTTGCCTATGATTTTGCTTTGTTGACTTTTTGGTATGCTAAAACTAAATCTAGTTTATTATTGTTTGATGAGAGTCAGAAAAGTTTTTTAGAAAAGTATAACTATTTATTTAATTGTGCTTTTAAGAGCTTTTCTTTATCAGAGTTAAACAAAGAAAAAAATAGTGGTTTTCATATTAATGATGCGATTGATATTTATCCATGGGGTTGGAATCATACTTTAAGAGAGTGGTTGATAGAAGAAGGTATTGATGAGTCTAATTTACCCACAAAAGAGTATATCTTTATTTTAACTAGATTATCCCATCGCTCCTCTAGTGTTCAGTTATTACCTAAACTTCAATTATCTTCATTTTTTTGTGGTGAGTCATCCTTGTTCTATTCTATAACCGACGTTATAAAGTTTGTGGAAAGTCGTCCTTGTTCAGTTCTTAAAGAGCCGATATCTGGTAGTGGTAGGGGAGTTATGTGGTGTGATGGAGAGTTAATTACTTCGTTGCAGACGTGGGCTGAACGTATTATTGAACGACAACATGGACTAGTGGCCGAACCTTGCTTTAATAAGGTTATTGACTTTGCGATGGAGTTTGAATTTGATGATTTTGGAGATTGTCAATTTTTGGGTTATTCGTTATTTTACACTTCCAATTTAGGCTCATATCAAGGAAACCATTTACTCTCAGATCAGTGTATCGAGGATATATTAGGACAATATGTACCTAAANAGGAGTTNTTGAGCTTAAAAAAAGAGTTAGCTCATCAACTGAAAGATTTAACGAAAGGAAACTATAAAGGATATTTAGGTGTTGATATGATGATTTGTAGATTTATGGAAGCACCTCACTTTAGAATTCATCCGTGTGTAGAAATCAATTTTAGAATGAATATGGGAATTGTTGCGTGGTCCATTCATAAACACTTTTTACATCCTATGGCAAAAGGAAAGTTTGAAACGTATTTTTATAAGAAAGATGAGGAAGCTTTAGTTAAACATCTCGCAATGGAAGCTAAATATCCTCTAATAATAGAGAATCATCGATTGATTTCGGGGTATTTGCCGTTAGTTCCTGTTACCTCCACCAGTCGTTATAGAGCGTGGGTGATAGTTGAGTAGGTTCACTTTCATTGCCATATCTGTCTATAGTGGTTACTGCAAAAAAACGAACGGCTTCCCAAGGTGTAATAGGTGCATAAATATATTCTTCATTAGATATTCGCTGGGCAATAATGTGTTGTGCTTTGCTGCAATCTACAGGGTACTCATTTGACCCATAGACAACATAATATACTGTTTCTTCTTTTGCTGAAAGGGAAGGTGTCCAGTTTAACTGTAAATAACCTCTATTTACATATTGAGCATTAAGGTTTTGTGGAGGTAGTGGAGCGTCTGTTTTTAACCAAGGCATAGGTGGTTGTAGGGCTGGATAGTCATAAAATTCATCTTTAATTAAAGTAAACACATCTTTCGTATTATTAATTAAAAATTCAGTTCTGTAAAAAGCTTGTCCATTTAATTTGTGATTTCTTAAGAAAAAAAGTTGCCTTTCAACTTCATCAAGTGTCCAATTACCCTCTCTAGGATCAAGAAAGTAGATTCCTAGTCCAGGAATCACTTGTCTTTCATTCGATCTTTCTTGCCAGTCTAATGCAAAAGGAAAAAAGTTATTTCCCCTAAAATACATCATAGGATAAATTTGATCTTGTATTCCTTCTTTTAACCATTGATTAACATCTTGGTGAACTACATCATGTGCGTTCCATCCTTTAGAAGAATATCGAGGTGTATCTTTTAGTTTACCTACAGGAGATGTGCTTACTTTAACCCAAGGTTTTTTAGCTTTTACATTTTGGTATACATGTCGCACAATAGCTGTTATACTTTCTTTTCTCCATTGGTCTAGACTTAACCCTTTTCCATATTGTCTATACTCTTTTTGATCGGGAAAACGTGTAGCTCTTTCGGGATATCTTAAATAGTCAAAGTGAATACCATCAATATCGTAGTTTTTGATGATTTCATCTACAATACTCATAAGGTAAACTTTTGTTTCTGGATGTCCTGGATTCAAAAAGTATTGTCTATTGTAATTAACACAAATAGAAGGTCTCTTTTTGGTTACAGAAGAGTTTCCTAAAGAACGTACATGATTTTGGTTTCCAAGAGGTATAGCAATTAGCCAGGCATGACACTCCATGCCACGTTTATGACACTCTTCAATAACAAAAGCTAATGGATCATATCCAGGATTGTCATTCTTTTTACCTGTGAGTTCTGAGTCAAAGGGTTCTATATTTGACTTGTAAAAAACCTCACCCCGTGTTCTAGCTTGGAATAATATGGTGTTAATATGAGCTTCTTGTAACTGATCTAAAATAGTTATGAGTTCTTGTTTTTGCTTTTTTATATCTGCAGTAGAACGAATTTTAGTTCTAGGCCAATCCATACCATAGGCTGTTGTTAGCCAGGCAGCTCGGACCTCAAATTTTGGCTGTGCACAGAGCATATTAAAGCCAAAGAGTAGACATATAATAAAAAGTATAATTTGTTTCATTATTTTTGTATTAACTGTAACAAAGCTAATAAAAAAGACATTTAGATAGCTCTTTTTCCTTATAAAACACTACATTTGTGTTTTGAGTTTTCTGTAAAATCTCCTATTCTATATGAAGAAAAGAAGAAAGTCTACTTGGTTAATATTGGTTTTGTTTGTTTATGTAACAAGCATGATGATTTATTTAATTCCTAAAAATCAGGAGATTAGTGATATAGAGAAGTATATAACTATAGGTGTGTCTTATGTTATTCTATTTCTTTTATGGTGGGTGCTCAGAAGAAAAGAGAACTTAAAACGCCAGCGCGAAGAAGATATAGAACAATCAAAAATTAATAATAAAAGAGATTAATATGAGAAAAGTTTTAATTGTAGTTGGTTTTTTATTGTTGTCATTGGGTGCACAAGCTCAATTTGAACAAGGAAAGTGGTTAATAAATCCTTCTGTAACGGGTTTAGGTTTTTCATGGAATAAAGAAACAAAAGCTAAATTTGGTTTTGGTGTACAAACAGGAGCCTTTGTAACTAATAGTGTAATGTTATTGATTGAAGGTGCTGCAGAGTGGACTAGTCCTGTTGATAGGTATACTTTAGGAGTAGGGGGGCGTTACTATTTTGACCAAACTGGTGTATATGTTGGAACAGGCTTAAATGCTAGTCGTTATGATTATGATGGAGCTAGAGACAATATTACAAACTGGGGACTACGGTTAGAGGCTGGTTATGCTTTTTTCCTTTCTAGAACAGTAACTATTGAACCTGCTGTTTATTATAATCAAAGCTTTAAAGATAGTGATTATTCTGATATAGGATTTAAAATAGGTTTTGGATTCTATTTCTAGTCTATTACTTTTTGAATTAGTTATAAAAACAAGAGCTCCCTTTGCTACTAGTGCAGAGAGAGCTCTTGTTTTTATTATCATCTATTTATTATAAGTATTAGTTGGTTATTCAATGATTTTAGCCTATCGTAGTACTTTTATTTATCTTTTTAATTTATCTTTCAAAAATTGACCTGTAAAGCTTTTATCACATTGTGCTACTTCTTCAGGAGTGCCACTGATAACTAATTCTCCACCATTATCTCCACCATCAGGACCTAAGTCAATAATGTGATCGGCAGACTTTATGACTTCTAAATTATGTTCAATAACCAAGATGGAGTGTCCTCTATCGATTAAAGCATTAAATGCCGAAAGTAGCTTGTTTATATCATGAAAATGTAATCCTGTGGTAGGTTCGTCAAAGATAAATAAAGTAGGTTCTGCTTTTTCTTGACTTAAATAAAAAGCTAATTTAACCCGTTGATTTTCACCACCAGATAATGTCGATGAAGTTTGTCCTAGTTTAATATATCCTAGCCCAACCTCTTGTAATGGGGTTAGTTTTTTAACAATTTTATCTTGTTTGTATTTGGTGAAGAATTCTATGGATTGATTTACAGTCATATTTAGAACATCATAGATGTTTTTTCCGTGAAATTCAACTTCTAATGTTTCAGGTTTAAAACGTTTTCCGTGACATGACTCACAAGTTAAAGTTAAGTCAGCCATGAATTGCATTTCTACTGTAATTGTACCATCACCTTTACACTCTTCACAACGCCCACCATCAGTATTAAAGCTAAAATAACCTGGTTTATAATCCATTTGTTTAGCTAAAGGTTGTTCCGACCATAATTTACGAATATCATCGTAAGCTTTAATGTAAGTAGCAGGATTGGAACGAGAAGAACGACCAATAGGGTTTTGATCTACAAATTCCACATCGTGTAATTGTTTAATATCTCCTTTTATAGCAGTAAATTCGCCCGGTCTTTCTTTGCACTCATTGAGTTCGCGTTTTAATGCATGATAAAAAACATCACGCACTAATGTACTTTTTCCAGAACCTGAAACCCCCGTAACTACTGTTAATATATTCAAAGGGAATTTTACATTAACTCCTTTAAGGTTGTTTTCTCTTGCACCTTCTATTTCAATATAGTTATTCCAAGGGCGACGAATTTCAGGAACTTTTATTTTTTCCTCCTCTAAAAGATAACGTACTGTATGACTATTACTTCCTTTTTGGAGATTTTTCATATCTCCTTCATAAACAATTTCTCCCCCCAATCGTCCCGCTTCTGGACCTACGTCAATAATGTAGTCTGCCGCACGAATGATTTCTTCATCGTGTTCTACAATAATTACTGTATTACCTAACTGTTGAAGTTGCTTTAATACATGAATTAATCGGTCGGTATCTCGACTGTGTAATCCAATACTAGGCTCATCTAATATGTATAAACTACCTACTAAACTACTTCCTAGAGAAGTGGCCAGATTAATTCGTTGGCTTTCACCTCCTGATAGGGTGTTACTCAATCGGTTTAATGTAAGATAACCCAGACCTACATCTAGTAAAAACTGAATACGATTATTAATCTCTAGTAATATTCGTTTGGCTATTTGAGCCTCATGCTCTTCTAACGTAAGTTGTTTGAAAAAAACTTGTAATCCTGTGATAGGTAAGTTCACTAAATCAGTGATACTTCTCTGACTTACTTTAACATAGCTAGCTTCAGGTTTTAATCGAGTACCTTCACATACTGGACAAGTTGTTTTACCCCGATAACGAGAAAGCATTACACGGTATTGAATTTTATATTGATTTTCTTTTACCATGTCAAAGAAAGCATTTATACCTTTGAAGTATTTATTCCCTGTCCATAGTAATTTTCGTTGCTCTTTAGTTAATTCATAATAAGGTGTAAAAATAGGGAAATCAAACTCCTCTGCATGGTGTATTAATTCGTCTTTCCATTTACTCATTACTTCTCCACGCCAACACATAATAGCTCCATCGTAAACAGAGAGAGAGCGATCGGGAACGACTAAGTGTTCATCAATACCAATAATACTACCAAACCCTTCACACTCTGGACAAGCACCAGCTGGAGAGTTAAAAGAGAACATTTGATCTGATGGCTCTTCAAAGGTGATTCCGTCTGCTGTAAATAGGTTGCTAAAACTGTGTTTTTTTGTACTTCCATCGGCTAGATAGAATCGTAGAAAGCAACTGCCATCACCTTCATACATAGCTGTTTCTGCAGAGTCTGTTAATCGACTAATTGCATCTTTTGAATCATCTGTGGTTAAGCGATCAATAAGAATATATACCTTGTCTTCATCTTTTGGTTTGTATTCATCAATTCTAAGGATTTCTCCGTTGACTTCCACTCGATTAAAACCTTGTTTTAGGTCCATCTCCATTTGTTCTTTCAACGTTCTACCTTCTACTAGTATAACAGGAGATAAAATAGTGTAGCGTGTACCTTTAGGATAAGATAACATACATTTTATGATATCATCTATAGAGTGTTTCTTAACCTCATCACCACTAATTGGGCTGAAAGTTCTTCCTACTCTAGCAAATAAAAGCCTTAGATATTCATAAATTTCAGTAGAGGTACCTACAGTCGATCGCGGATTACGGGTAATTACTTTCTGTTCAATAGCAATAGCTGGAGGAATTCCTTTTATAAAATCACACTCCGGTTTACTCATGCGCCCTAAAAATTGTCGAGCATAACTCGATAAACTTTCAACATATCTACGTTGACCTTCAGCATAGAGTGTATCAAAAGCTAAGGATGATTTTCCTGAACCTGAAAGACCTGTAATTACAATGAGTTTATTACGGGGTATTTTAAGTTCTATGTTTTTTAAGTTATTTACTCGGGCTCCTTTAATATGTATGTATTGATTTGTCATCTTGCTATTTTTCAAACTACAAAGTTAGTGAATAATATTAGGCTACAATTACTTATAGCTTCTTTTACTTTTGTTTTAACGAATGATTATAAATAATGTATAGAAAGTCGTTTATTATTTTTCTTATTAAACCTATCTTTGCTAGTATACGTTGTGATAGTATATAAAAACAGAATATATAAAGAAGATTAGTAGTTATGAAAATAAAAGTAAGAAGAATTAGTAGTGTGTTATTCGCCTTTTTCTTTTCCTGCTTAACAGTTTATGGTCAGTTGCAAACATTTTATCCTAAAAGAGAATTTAGGGGAGCTTGGATACAAGCTGTTAATGGTCAGTTTCGAGGGATGGGAACAGAGCAGATGAAACAAAATTTAATTTATCAATTAAATGCGTTAGAAGAAGCTGGAATTAATGCTATTATTTTTCAAGTCCGTCCAGAAGCTGATGCACTATACCAATCGAATATAGAGCCTTGGAGCCGTTATTTAACAGGAGTTCAGGGTAAGGCTCCCTCTCCTTTTTGGGACCCTATGGAGTTTATGATTGAGGAGTGTCATAAGCGAGGAATGGAGTTCCATGCTTGGATAAATCCTTATAGAACTAAGACATCAATGGCTAACGACTTAGCTCCATCACATATTTATAATAGACATCCAGAGTGGTTTTTAAAATATGGGAACCAGTTGTTTTTCGATCCTGCATTACAAGAAAGTAGAGACTATATTGCTTTAGTAGTAGGTGATATTGTTACTCGCTACGATGTGGATGCTATACATATGGATGATTATTTCTATCCTTATCCTATTCAAGGTTTAGACTTTCCAGATGATGCAAGTTATGCTCGTTTAGGTGGAAAATTTAGTGATCGTGGAGATTGGAGAAGACATAATGTAAATCTCTTAATTGAACAGATTCATAAGACTATACGTAAGTTAAAACCATGGGTTAAATTTGGTGTTAGTCCTTTTGGTGTTTATCGTAATCAACTTAATGACCCTTATGGAAGTGATACTAGAGCATTACAAAATTATGATGATTTATATGCTGACGTTTTGCTTTGGGTAAATAAGGGGTGGGTTGATTATAATATTCCACAGGTTTATTGGCATGTAGGGCATCCAGCTGCTGATTATGCTAAAGTAGTAGATTGGTGGGCTAAACATGCAGGAAATAGACCTTTATTTATAGGGCATTCAGTGATGAATACGGTTCAAAATACAGATCCTCGTAATAAAAATATAAATCAGTTGCCTTTAAAGATGGCTATTCAACGTGGATATCAAACCATATTAGGGAGTTGCCAATGGCCTGCTAGTACGGTGGTTGAAAATGTAGCCAATTATAAAGATGCACTAGTGACTACATATCATAAGCATCCTGCTTTAATGCCTTTATTTCCTTTTATTGATGATAAGTCTCCTCGTAAAGTAAGGAGAGTGAAAGCAAACTGGACTTCTGAAGGGTATGTGTTATCTTGGAAATCACCTCGTGGGAAAAAAGAGATGGATAAAGCTGTTCAATATGTTGTTTATTGCTTTGATGATAAGGAGACTATAGACATTGAAAATCCTGAAAAAATAGTGGGGATTACTACAGAAACTTCTTTTCTTTTACCTTATAACGATGGTGAAACAAGATATCAATATGTTGTAACAGCGCTTGATCGTTTGCAAAATGAGTCTAAAAGTAAGCGTATTAGAGTAAAGCTATAAATCTCTTTTTGACGATAGAAAAAGATTCGAATTTAAGAGCATAATTCCTCTCTTGAATGAGAGGAATAACATGGCCTAGTCATTCAATGCATATGACTAGGCCATATTTTTATGGGCTATTTAGTTTATTTATTGAAATTAGTTAGTGATAAGGTTTAATAATCGTCTTTGATATTAATAGACAATAATACCGATGATTGCACAGGCTAAAATAAGTAGGATGGGATTAGTCTTGAATTTGTAAGTCCCAATGAATACAGCAATAAACAATATAATACTTATTATAAAGTTGTATAAATCCACATTTGGAGAGTTGAAGTTTTCGGTATTCATTAGCAATAAAGCAGCTGATGCAATAAGACCTACTACAGCAGGTCTTAATCCACTAAAAATAGCTTCTACAATAGGGTGGTTACGATGTTTCAAAAAGAATCGACTAATAGTTAACATTAAGATAAATGAAGGAAGTATTACAGCAAAAGTGGCAGTAATTGACCCCCATACACTCTGTGTTGCAGTATAACCTACATAAGTAGCTACGTTAATACCAATAGGCCCAGGTGTCATTTGGCTAATAGCAACAATATCGGTAAACTCTTGTGGAGTTAACCAGCTATGTTGAACCACTACTTCTCCTTGAATTAAAGAGAGCATAGCGTATCCACCTCCAAAACCAAAGAGTCCTATTTTAAAGAAAGTGTAGAATAGTTGTAGGTATAATAACATAGTTTATTCTTGTGTTTGAGAATTGTTATTACTATCATTTTTTGATTTACTATTTTTATATTTCCCCCATATAAAACCACCAAATGCTGCAATAAGTATAACCCAAACAGGTGAAAATCCTAGTAACCATATGAGTAAGGCTGAAACAATAGGAATCCAGCAATTGTAACGATTAATGTTGGCCGATTTTGTCATATTAAAAGTAGGAGCAGCAATTAGAGCTACCACACCGGGACGAATACCCTTAAATGCTTTTTCTACTATTGTATATTCTTTGAAATTTTGAAAGAAAATGGCTATGGCTAGTATAATTAAGAAAGAGGGGAGTACACTACCCAGTGTAGTTACAATAGCTCCTGGTAATTTTTTTAGTTTAAATCCGATAAAAATGGAAATGTTTACAGCCAACACACCAGGAGCAGATTGAGAAATAGCTAATAAATCAATAAAATCTTCTTTACTTATCCATTGGCGTTTATTTACAATTTCATTCTCTATGAGAGGGATCATGGCATATCCACCTCCAATGGTAAACATTCCAATTTTAAAAAAGATAGTAAAAAACTCCCAGTATATTTTCATAGATTAATCTCTTTTTTATATTTCGTAGGATTCATATTATAGTGTTTTTTGAAAACCTCTCTAAAGTATTTAGCATCACTATAACCTGTGGCTTCTGCTATTTCGTTTATATTGAGCTTATCTTCACTTAATAAGTCAGCAGCTTTTTGAAGTTTAAGTGAACGAACATAATCCGCTGGGGCTTCTCCAGTCAGTGCTTTTATTTTATTATAAAAGCTAGTACGACTCATATTTAAGAGGGAGCAGAGTACATCTATGTTAAAATCACTATCCTGCATGTTCTCATCTACGGTTTGCTTTACTTCGTTTATAAATCGCCAATCGATGTTGTTTGAACAGTGAAGACAGTCGGAGTTTATCTCTATTTCTTTGTTTTTATTTCCAGAACAAGGGGTGTTGGAATACATTAAAAGTCCTTCAATTCCTTTTTTAAGTTCGTAAACGCTAAAAGGCTTTTCAATATAAAGATCAGCAAACTTCTTACAGTTAACTCGTTGACTCTGTTTTGATATTAGACGGATGATGGGAATATGTGAAATCTCAATATTCTGTTTGATGTGATCAACTATTTCATTAGCACTAGCGCAGGTAGGTGCATCTAATACAATAATACTGGGTATTTCAGTTGCTAGGTAATCAAGAAATGTATTAATCGTAGAAAAAGAGTATAATAAATAATCATCATTTAAATGATCGTTTAATAGTTTAAGTAGGTTTTCATCTGTTTCAAGAATAGCAACCGATTGATTTGTTGATTCTTCTTCTTTAGGATCATCAACAGCATTTGAAGTACCTATAAATGGGGTGGTGTTATCATTCTTAACTACCTCTTCAATTTTGGGTTTATTATTTTTTCTTCTTTTAAGTATGTATTGAGTTGCTATATATGTTATAACTACTATTAGGATAGTGTAAACAAGGATAAAAATTAAAGAGTTTGTATTAAACATTATCTATCATTTTTGAAAAAACACAGTTTACATAGCTATCAAAAGTATAGAATCTTTAGAATAGAACAAAATAAAAAGGACAAAATGAAAAAGAGCTAGTTTAACTGTAGTAAGTTTAACTAGCTCTTTAATTATTTGAAATATAGGTTGTTAATCCTATTACTTTTTGTTTTTTTCAACCCATAACTTAGCATTTGTAAAGGCTTCAATCCAAGGAGTAACTTCATCATTTAAGTGATTTTCTGGATAGAAAGCATTTTGCCATGGGAATATAGCTCTTTCTAAGTGTGGCATCATAGCTAAATGACGACCATCTTTGCTTGCAAGAGCAGCTACATCATAATCTGATCCATTAGGATTTGCAGGATAATTACTATAGCTGTATTTGGCTACAATATTATATTGATCCTCAGCGTAGGGTAATGAGAATTTTCCTTCGCCATGTGCAACCCAAATACCTAGATTACTACCTTCTAATGAATTTAGTAGTACGGTATTGTTTTTAGGAATAGCAACACCTAAATAGGCAGATTCAAATTTATGTGATGCATTATGTAACATCTTTCCTCTTTTTTCGTGTTCAGGATTGATTAAGTTCAATTCCATCATTAATTGGCATCCATTGCAAATACCTAAGGAAAGTGTGTCTTCACGTTTGTAGAAGTCAGTTAAAGATTTTTTGGCTTTTTCATTATATAAGAAACCGCCAGCCCAACCTTTAGCTGATCCTAATACATCTGAATTAGAAAAGCCACCACAGAAAACAATAAAGTGAATATCTTGTAGTGTTTCTTCTCCACTAATAAGATCGGTCATGGTTACATCCTTCACATCAAAACCTGCAAGATAAAGTGCATATGCCATTTCACGCTCACCATTAGTCCCTTTTTCACGAATAATAGCAGCTTTTAATCCAGTAGATGATTTTCTATTAGGTGAAATATTGTATTGTTCAAAAGTCCCCTTAAAGTGGCTTGGAAACTTAAAATTAATGGGTTGCTGCTTATAGTTTGTGAATCGTTCTTTTGCACAATTTGCTGCAGACTGTTTACTATCCATTAAATAAGAAGTAGAATACCAAACGTCTCTTAAATGATCAATACCTAATTGGTAAGTAGCTTCTTGGTGTTCAATGAGAAGATGTCTTTCAGTTGCGGGTTGTCCTAACTCAGCATATTGTACTTCAAGCGCTTCTAATATATCAAGCGCTTCTTTTTTGTTTTTATTATCTATTTGAATTACTACTCCAGGATTTTCTGCAAATAATACTTTAATTAAATCCTCTTCATTTAATCCATCTAGGTTAATAGTTAATCCACCTTCAGAGTTAGCAAAACACATTTCAAGTAGTGTAGTTATTAATCCACCAGCAGATATATCGTGTCCTGCTAAAATTAAACCTTTACCAATTAGTTTTTGAATGGCTTGAAAGGCTAATTTAAAGTATTCTGTATCTTGTACGCAAGGAACATCACTACCTATTTTGCTAAGTGTTTGAGCGAAAGCAGAACCTCCTAGTTTAAGCGTATCAAAGCTAAAGTCTATATGAAGTAATGTGGTATCTTTTTTGTTTATCACAACAGGAGAAACTGTTTTCTTTACATCATCAACTTCTCCTGCAGCCGATACTATTACTGTTCCAGGAGCAATAACTCGTTCATTATCTGTGTATTTTTGAGTCATAGATAAGGAGTCTTTTCCTGTTGGTACATTAATACCTAACTCTATACAGAAATCACTAAGTGCTTTTACTGCCTCATATAGACGTGCATCTTCACCTTCTTGAGATCTACAAGGCCACATCCAGTTAGCTGATAGAGATACACTATCTAATCCATCAGCTAATGATGCCCAGACAATATTAGTTAGCGCTTCGCTTACAGCTAGAATTGATCCAGCTTTTGAATCAGCTAATGCAACCTGTGGTGCATGACCAATAGCTGTTGCAATTCCTTTTTCTCCTCTGTAGTCAAGAGCTACAACACCACAGTCGCTAAGAGGTAATTGAATCTTTCCTTGAGTTTGTTGACGAGCAATTTTACCTGTTACTGAACGGTCAACTTTATTAGTCAACCAATCTTTGCAAGCAACAGACTCTAAACGAAGTACATCAGTAATGTATTCGTGAACTTCGGATGGAGTATAAGTAGGCATGTCATATTTGCGCTCTACAGTAACATCTTCCATATAAGTTTTAGGAGATGAGCCAAACATTTGATCGACAGCTAAGTCAAATGGGCGTACGCCATCAGCTTGTTCAAAAGCAAATCGTCCATCACCTGTTGTTTCACCTACAACATACATGGGGGCACGTTCACGATCTGCTATTTTTTGAACGTGAGGAATAGCTTCTGTTGGAAGCAATAAGCCCATACGTTCTTGCGATTCGTTAGCTATAATTTCTTTTGCAGACAGGGTTTTGTCTCCGATAGGCAGTTTAGACATATCGATTAAACCACCAGACTCTTCAACTAATTCAGATAAACAGTTTACGTGTCCAGCAGATCCATGGTCATGAATTGAGATAATAGGATTATTATCTTCTTCACAAAGAGCACGAATTACGTTATTAGCTCCTTTTTGCATCTCCGCATTTGCACGTTGAACAGCATTTAACTCAATACCAGCACTATACTTACCGGTATCGACTGATGAAACAGAACCTCCACCTAGACCGATGCGATAGTTATCTCCACCTAATACTACAATTTTATTTCCTTTTTGAGGAGCTCCTTTAAGGCTATCTCTCTTTCTTCCATAACCTACACCTCCAGCTAGCATAATTACTTTATCATAACCATATAACACCTCATCTTCTTTGTGTTCAAAGGTAAGAACCGATCCACAGATAAGAGGTTGTCCAAATTTGTTTCCAAAGTCAGATGCTCCATTAGATGCTTTTAATAAGATTTCTTCAGGAGTTTGATATAACCATTTGCGAGGAGGTATTTTGTCTTCCCATGAACGATCTTTATCTACACGTGGGTATGAGGTCATATACACAGCAGTTCCCACTAAAGGCCAAGCTCCTTTACCACCTGCCATGCGATCTCTAATTTCACCACCAGTACCTGTTGAAGCTCCATTAAATGGCTCAACCGTAGTAGGGAAGTTATGAGTTTCTGCTTTCAGCGAAATTACACTTTCAATAGGTTGTGTTTTGAAGTAATCAGGTTTCGCATGATCTTTAGGTGCAAATAATTCAACCGTAGGTCCTTGAGAAAAGGACACATTATCTTTATAAGCCGAGATTACTTTATTAGGATGGGTACGTGTAGTTTTTTTTATCATATCAAATAAAGAAGATTCTTTCTCTTTTCCATCAATAATGAAAGTACCTCCAAATATTTTATGGCGACAATGTTCAGAGTTAATTTGAGCAAAGCCAAATACTTCAGAGTCTGTTAATTTACGCCCCAGTTCTTTTTCTAATTCTCTTAAATAGTCTATCTCTTCTTCTGAAAGAGCCAAACCTTCTTCTTGATTGTACTTGTCTAAGTCTTCTACATGAAAAATAGGTTCAGGTTCTCTATGAATGGTAAAAATAGATTGATTTAACCCTTCATACATTTCCTGTAGCATAGGGTCGTATTCAGCTTTAGCATCTTTAACGGGGAAGTATTCCTCCATACGTTCGATACCTATTAAACCCATGTTTTGAGTAATTTCTACAGCGTTAGTACTCCAAGGAGAAATCATTTCACTACGTGGTCCAACAAAGAAACCTTTTAGTTTGTCTTCGGTTTCAAGTGTTGCTCCATCAAAAAGCCAATTAAGGCGTTCAATCTCTTCTGTTGAGAATTCGTGATTGCTTTGAACAGCAATTACATTTTGGTTTGTGGTCCTAAAAAAAATAATCATGTGCTTGATTTAAGAATTGATCAATAAATAGAGTCTTTTAAGACGTTAATGAATCAATAAAGTGATATTATTAGATTCAAATATTTTCAATACGGCACAAAGATAGTACAATTTGTAGCATAGAGGTGGAAAATAACAAAAAATCCTCTGTTAGAGAAATATAGATCTCTAACAGAGGATTGAAAGGTTTTTAAGCAAAATAAATAGTAGGATATTATTCGCAATGTCCATCTAGAGAGCAACTGCTCCCTTTTATCGTAGTTGTATCTTTTGTGGTTATTTTATTTTTCCACTGTTGATACGCTGTTTCCAAGGTTTCTAATATTTTTTCTTCTGTTTGCACACCCGAAATAGCTAGTTGTTTGTTAAATAAAAAATAGGGAACAACATTTATGCCCAATGCAATAGCTTCTTGACCATCTGCTTCAATATCTTTTGTGAATTTCTTCTTTTGGATTACATTTTCAACTTCTAATTGGTCGAATCCTAGTTTTGTACCTATTTCTACAAGTACATCTAAATTATTAATATCCTTACTCTCTATAAAGTAAGCAGTAAATAGTAATTCCTCAGCTTTGTTTTGTAGTTCCGCACCTTTGGTTTTAGCAAGATGACTCAAACGGTGAGCATTTAGTGTGTTAGCTACTATTGAATGATCAAAGTCGAATTTTAATCCCACATCATTAGCTCGCTGGTTTATGTGTTGAGTGAGTTTTTTAACTTGTTCTATTTCAATTCCTTTAACTGTAGCTAGATAACTATATAAAGATTGTTGTGAATCGGCTGATATTGTTGGGTCTAGTATGAATGTTTTCCAACTAGTCTCTATAAATTCAGCATGTGGAAACTTTGTTAGAACTTTTTCTAATTGATGTTTCCCGATAAAACAGAAGGGGCAAGCTATGTCACTCCATATCTCAATTTTCATTTTATCTTGATGGCTCATTAGCTTTTATTTTTAATAAATAGGAGTTGAACCGCATTCTATATTCAAGTGTGTAAGAAAATACAGAAGAAGCTCAACTCCAAAAGGTAAAGAGAAGCTTATGCTTCTTTTCTTATTTTCTTGTAACCATAAATAGCGTTTAACCCCAACTCTTCCTCAATGCGGAGAAGTTGATTGTATTTAGCCATACGATCCGATCTACTTAATGAGCCTGTTTTTATTTGTCCACTATTGGTAGCAACTGCAATGTCTGCAATAGTTGCATCTTCTGTTTCACCAGATCTGTGAGATGTAACCGAGGTATAACCATGTCGATGAGCCATTTCAATAGCATCTAATGTTTCAGTTAGTGTACCAATCTGATTCACTTTAATTAAAATTGAGTTTGCACACCCTTTGGCTATTCCTTTAGATAAAAATTCTACATTCGTAACAAATAAATCATCACCTACTAGTTGGCAACGATCACCAATGCGTTGAGTTAGTTTTTGCCATCCTTCCCAGTCAGCTTCATGCATACCATCTTCGATTGAATCGATAGGGTATTTATCAATCAACTCTTCTAGATAGTCTATTTGTTCCTCTGCTGTTCTTTTCTTTCCTTCTTTTCCTTCAAAAATAGTGTAATCATATACACCCTCTTCGTAGAATTCAGAAGCAGCACAATCTAATGCAATTGTAATGTCTTTTTTAGGCTCATATCCAGCTGCTTTAACTGCTTCAAGTATAGCATCTAATGCATCTTCAGTATTGTTTAATGCAGGAGCAAATCCACCCTCATCACCAACTGCAGTGCTTAAACCTCTGTCGTGAAGAACTTTTTTCAAAGCATGGAAAACCTCTGTTCCCATACGAAGGCCTTCTTTAAAAGATTTAGCACCTACTGGACGAATCATAAATTCTTGAAAAGCAATAGGGGCATCACTGTGAGACCCTCCATTTATAATATTCATCATAGGAACTGGCATCGTATAGGTGTTTGTTCCTCCTATATATTGATAAAGAGGAAGATCTAAATAATTAGCAGCGGCTTTAGCAGCAGCTAAAGAAACACCAAGCATAGCATTTGCACCTAATTTTGATTTATTATTTGTTCCATCTAACTCAATCATCATGCGATCGATATTCATCTGGTTTAGTACCGGAAGTCCAATTAAATGAGGAGCAATAATTTTATTGATGTTTTCTACCGCTTTAAGTACACCTTTTCCGCCGTATCTTTTTTTATCGTTATCTCTTAGTTCTAACGCTTCATTTTGACCTGTTGAGGCTCCTGATGGTACAGCAGCTCTACCCATTATACCACATTCTAGTGTAACATCCACTTCAATTGTTGGATTACCTCTTGAATCTAGAATTTCGCGTCCTTGAATCTTTTCTATTCTCATAATTTTAAGAGTTTGTTTTGTTATTAAATATAGCTTATAAAGCTAATAATCTTTTGAGTATGAGTGTTGTATATACCCACATTCTATACTATACAACAAGATATTTGGTCTATTTGTTTGATTATTAGGAGAGAATTAGAGTTAATTATTCATAAAGGTTAAAAAGCAAAGCTTCCTTTCTTAAACTATTCTGCTTATATAATAGATGCAAACGTTTGCTTTGGTGCGATTAGAGATAATATATAAAATGTAAAGTGTCAGTAAAGTAATCCTATAACTTTGTCTGCAGTTGACTATTAATTTTAAAAGTATAAATAATATGAAGAAACTAAGCATCTTAAAAATGCAAACGATTCTCTTGTTTGTGTTATTAATAACACCTTTCACTATGGTAGCAAAGAATATCCAATCTCCTAATGGTCATTTTACATTTAATTTTGAATTAAATGATAAAGGTGAACCAGTGTATGAGTTGTTGTTTAAGGGTAAATCTATTATAAAACCTTCACGGTTAGGACTGTTTCTGAAAAATGATCCAGGTTTAGTTGATGGTTTTGTTTTATCGAATACAGAAACATCCACTTTTGATGAAGTATGGAATCCTGTATGGGGTGAAGAGAGTTCAATACGTAATCACTATAATGAATTATTAGTAACGCTTAATCAACCCGCTAACGATAGATCTTTGAATATCCGTTTTAGATTGTTTGATGAGGGGTTAGGATTTCGTTATGAATTTCCACAAAGTAAAAACTTAAATTATTTTGTTATTTCAGAAGAGCGTAGTGAATTTGCTATGACAGGAGATCACACTGCTTTTTGGATTCCAGGTGATTACGATACGCAAGAATATGATTATATGGAGTCTAAACTATCTGAAATTAGAGGCTTAATGGATGTGGCGGTAACTGGAAATACTTCACAATATCCATTTTCTAAGACTGGAGTACAGACTTCATTGCAAATGAAAACAGAAGATGGAATTTATATAAATATTCATGAGGCTGCTTTAGTGAACTATTCGTGTATGCATCTTAATTTAGATGATGAGAATTTTGTTTTTCAATCTTGGTTAACTCCAGATGCTGTTGGAGATAAAGGATATTTACAAGCTCCTTGTGTGTCACCTTGGCGTACAGTTATAGCTAGTGATGATGCCCGTGATATTTTAGCCTCTAGAATGACATTGAATTTAAATGAACCTTGTAAGTATGAAGATACTTCTTGGATAAAACCAGTAAAGTATATTGGTGTTTGGTGGGAGATGATAACAGGGAAAAGCTCATGGGCTTATACTGATGATTTATTATCTGTAAAATTAGGAGAAACAGATTACACACAAACTACTCCTAATGGAAGACATGCTGCAAACAATGATAAAGTAAAACGATATATTGATTTTGCATCTGAGCATGGATTTGATCAAGTATTAGTTGAAGGTTGGAATGAAGGTTGGGAAGATTGGTTTGCCAACTCAAAAGACTATGTTTTTGACTTTACAACTCCTTATCCAGATTTCGATGTGAAGATGTTAAATGATTATGCTCACTCTAAAAATGTTCGTTTAATGATGCATCACGAAACCTCTGCTTCTTTACGTAATTACGAACGTCACATGGATGCAGCCTATCAATTTATGGTGGATCATGGCTATAATGCAGTGAAAAGTGGTTATGTGGGAAATATAATTCCTCGTGGAGAGCATCATTATGGACAATGGGCTAATAATCATTACTTATATGCTGTAACAAAAGCTGCTGATTATAAGATTATGGTGAATGCTCACGAGGCGGTTCGTCCTACAGGATTATGTAGAACCTATCCAAACTTATTAGCAAATGAGTCGGCTCGTGGTGGAGAGTATGAGGCTTTTGGTGGAAATAAACCTTTTCATTTAACTATTCTTCCATTTACTAGACAAATGGGTGGTCCTATGGATTATACTCCTGGAATTTTTGATACACAATTAACTTTCTTAGAGAGTGATGATCATAGTTTTGTACACACTACACTAGCTAAACAGTTAGCTTTATATGTTACGATGTATAGTCCATTACAAATGGCTGCCGATTTACCAGAAAACTATGAACGTTATATGGATGCTTTTCAGTTTATAAAAGATGTAGCTGTTGATTGGGATGAAACTTGTTATTTAGAAGCTGAGCCTGGAGATTATTTAACTATTGCAAGAAAAGCTAAAGGAACTGAAAACTGGTTTGTTGGAGGTATTACAGATGAAAACAGGCGTACTTCTACAGTGAAGTTTGATTTTTTAGATAAGGATGCTACTTATGTAGCTACTGTTTATGCTGATGGAAAAGATGCAGATTTTGTTGATAACCCCTCTTCATATCAAATAAAAAAGGGATTAGTTACTTCAAAAAGTAAATTAAATATAGATATGGCACGAAGTGGTGGATTTGCAATTAGTCTATTTCCTGCTACAAAACAAGATAAAAAAGAATTAAAGCGCTTGAAATGATACTATCATAGCACACAAAAGAATAATATAGCGTTTTAATAGTAAGCCTCTCAGATTAATTTTGAGGGGCTTTTTTATGGTTAAAAGAAATTCAAAGAGCTATAAATAATAATGATTAGTTTGATAAATCAGCTTGGTTTCTTAATTTTACAGAATAGTGAAATGTTTAATCCTATAGACAAACAATAGATAGAATATGAATCATTTAGTTAATCGTTTTTTGAAATATGTCTCATTTGATACACAATCGGATGAGAATTCGGGCGTAACCCCTAGTACTTCTGGACAGTTAGAGTTTGCTAACTACTTGAAGAAAGAGTTAGAAGCAATTGGATTAGAAGATATTACATTAGATGATAATGGGTATCTTTTTGCTACTCTTCCTGCTAACACAGAGAAGAAAGTACCAACCATTGGATTTATATCTCATATGGACACGAGTCCAGACATGTCAGGGAAGAATGTAAAACCTCGTATTGTTGAGAATTACAATGGTCATGATATTACGCTTTGTGAAAAAGAATCAATTATTCTGTCTCCTAAACAATTTCCCGAGTTATTAAATCATAAAGGCGAAGATTTGATAGTAACGAATGGTCATACTCTATTAGGAGCCGATGATAAAGCAGGAATAGCTGAGATTATTACAGCAATGGAATATTTAAAAGCTCATCCAGAAATAAAACACGGAGCTATTCGAGTTGGTTTTACTCCTGATGAAGAAATAGGGTTAGGTGCTCATAAATTTGATGTGGAAAAGTTTGGGTGTGAATGGGCTTATACACTCGATGGTGGTGAAGTGGGTGAATTAGAGTATGAAAACTTTAATGCTGCATCTGCTACTATCAACATACAAGGACGAAATGTGCATCCTGGATATGCTAAAGGAAAAATGATAAACTCTATTTTATTGGCCAATGAGTTTATTAACTTATTACCTGCAGATGAAGTTCCCGAGCAGACTGAAAAATACGAAGGTTTTTATCATTTAATTGCTTTTCAAGGAGAGGTTGATAAGAGTACAATTAGTTATATCATTAGAGATCACGATCGTGCAATTTATGAAAATAGAAAGGCAGAGATTCAACGGTTAGTGAACAAAATGAATGAAAAGTATGGAGAAAATACTTTTATTGCTGATATAAAAGATCAATACTTTAATATGCGAGAAAAAATAGAACCTGTAATGCATATTGTAGATGTTGCCCATGAGGCAATGGAGCAGGTGGGTGTAAAACCAAATGTGAAAGCTATTAGAGGAGGAACAGATGGTTCTCAGTTATCTTTCAAAGGTTTGCCTTGTCCAAATATATTTGCTGGGGGATTGAATTTTCATGGTCGCTATGAGTTTGTTCCTATTCAAAGTATGGAAAAAGCAGTCAATGTAATTGTGAAAATATCAGAGTTAGTCGCACAAAAAGAGTTTTAAGATAACGAATAGTATAGAATAGAATGAGTGAATTAAAAACAACGCCTTTTACAGAGAAACATATAGCTCTTGGGGCAAAGATGCATGAATTTGCAGGCTATAATATGCCAATAGAATATAGTGGTATCATTGATGAACATCTTGCAGTTTGCAATGGGGTAGGTGTATTCGATGTCTCTCACATGGGTGAGTTTTGGGTGAAAGGTCCTAAGGCTTTGGATTTTTTACAACGTGTAACGTCAAATGATGTGACTCGGTTAGTTCCTGGTAAAATACAGTATTCATGTTTTATTAATGAAAAGGGAGGAATTAAAGACGACTTCCTTGTTTATCATTATGAAGATGACAAGTATTTGTTAGTAGTCAATGCTTCTAATATAGAGAAAGATTGGGAGTGGTGTGTGCAAAATAATACTATGGGGGCAGAACTGGAGAATGCATCAGCTCATATGGCACAATTAGCTATTCAAGGTCCTAAAGCAGTCGATACCTTGCAAAAATTAACCTCGGTTGATTTATCTACTATACCTTATTATACTTTTCAAGTAGGAGAGTTAGCTGGTGAACAAAACGTTATCATTTCAAATACCGGCTATACGGGTGCAGGAGGGTTTGAACTATATTTCTATCCTAGTTCTGCTCCTGCTATATGGAAGGCTATCTTTGAAGCAGGGGAAGAATTTGATATTCAACCTACTGGTTTAGGATGTAGAGATACGCTTCGACTAGAAATGGGCTTTTGTCTTTATGGAAATGATTTAGATGAAACAACTACACCTTATGAGGCTGGGTTAGGTTGGATTGTTAAAATGATAGAGGGAAAAAACTTTATAGGACGTTCAGTTTTAGAAGAACAGAAAAAAGAAGGTGTTTCTCGTAAGTTAGTCGGATTTGAACTTATTGATCGTGGAATACCTCGTTCTGGTTATGAATTAGCTATTGAAGATGGAACAGTGATAGGTAAGGTAACCTCTGGGACAATGTCTCCAACACGTAAAATAGGAGTTGGGTTAGGTTATGTTTCTCCTTCATATGCATCATTAGATACAGAAATCTACGTAAAAGTAAGGAATCGTTTATTAAAAGCAAAAGTGGTAAAGCCACCTTTTAGAAAATAAGTACATTCTATTTTTAGAACTTGCTTTTATTATAACATATATTAAAGGAATTAAAAAAGAGGGTGTGTCAAAAGCCCTTTTAGAGAACAAGACTGATAAAAAGAGTCCAGATAAACACTATATCTGGACTCTTTTTCTTATCTTAAGGTAGT
>JGI24708J26588_10000705_pt1 | contig 27144 bp, 30 predicted proteins | sample BioPla1DNA2_FD_26588 | JGI IMG/M metagenome (IMG submission 26588) | reverse complement strand
CCGCGAGCCCCTTGCCCGCTTGACGCACCTTGCATTGTCTGGCTTAAAATGTCCTGAAAGTTAACCCGGCTTCCTTTAAAACCAACAGTGTTAACGTTGGCAATATTGTTGCCGATAACATCCATACGGGTTTGATGGTTTTTAAGGCCGGAAACACCGGCGAACATCGAACGCATCATAATAAATGACCTCCCGAATTTTCGTTTATCTTTTTTATGTAGCTGCGTCAATCAGTCGGCAGCTTGTGGGCTCCCTCAAGAGGTCCAGCCCTAAACAATTACAGCGCTGTCAATGTTGGTAAAGACATTATCTTTAATGCTTGTACCATCCATGGCCGTAATAACGGTCTTGTTTTTGATACTTACAATTAGCGCCAAATCATTATTCATTAGCACCAGTGATTCCTTCGCACCCTTTTGCGCAGCCTTTTCTACCGCACGGTTCAATTTATCCATATCTGTCTGGTTAAGCCGAATATTCCGGTTCTCGAGACGCTGCATAGCGTGCTGCGAAAACTTTACACCGGTTAATTGCTGTTCCAGTATTTTATTAAATGGAACTGAGCTAGGTGATGACTTGCCTAACGGACGTGGTACAGCGTTTGATGGTTTTTGGACTGGTAAAATGGGCGACTGCGGATAATAAATACGATTATCAGCCATATTATTTAGCTCCCCAAATTACGCCTTCAACAGAAGTTACTTTCTCAAGCGCTACATTAACATCGCCTACAACTAAGGACGGTTTTCCATCACTTATCCGTACTGCACTAACTATTCCGGCTTGTTCCTCACCGTAATCATCAGTCCATCTTACCTGGTTTCCAATCATCCCACTGGCCTGAACAGTCAGCATAGAAGCATTTAAGTTCTGCATTTGCTCTAGGCTGGAAAACTGTGCCATTTGGGCAATAAATTCTTTATCTTCCATTGGATTCATCGGATCCTGATACCGCAGCTGCGTTACCAATAACTTAAGAAACTCATCTTTTCCCATATTGTCCTGCTTAGTTCTTGCCGTTTGCCCGCTTGCAGTTTGCGTCGTGCTAGTTTGGCCTACGTTATATACACTTGCCACTAATTCTCACCTCCTAAATCCGATAGTCAACTCCAGTTTCTGAAGTAGTTATTCCAGTATTTTCAATAGCCTCAATACTTTCGCTGAATTCATTGCTGCTGTTTTTCTTATTTAGTTGAGATTTCCATGCCTGCTGTCTGTTTGCCTCACCCTGTCCATTGGAAAATGGTTGGCCTAGTCCAGCATAGACTCCTACATACTCTACTTTAAGTCCTTGTTGAGCCATATCCTGCCGTAGCTGCTGCATAGAAGCTTCAATTATGCCGCGCACCTCGCTATTGTTAGTATGGAAAGATGCGCTGACTACGCCATTATCAACCGCAACCTTTAGTGTGAGTTCGCCAAGATGCTCAGGCTTTAGCTTTATAATCATTTCCGACATATCAGAATTCTTGACTAAGCGCGCATGCTCGACAATCTGTCCAACGACATTATTTGTATCTTTCGGTGTCTGTGGTATCGGCTGTCCGTCAATGTCAACAACAGCATCAGCTTGATCCTTCATACCGGTTTGGTGAAGTAGCTGCTGAAAAGGTTGCAGCGGTTTATCAGAGACATTTTCTACTGCTGTTGCTTCGCTTAAATTCTGCTCATGGAATAGACCGTTGTTCGTTGTTTCCAGACTGGTATCTGCTGATAAAGACGTCATAGCATTAAGGCTTACTTTACTTTCCTTAACCGGCATATCTAAAGTTTGTACAGGGTCATCTGCTTGAAGACTTTCATCAGCTGCATTGTTTGCTGCAATTACAGACGCATTTTGGTAGGCGGACACTGTTGCAAGCGGTTTTAATAAATTGTCTGATACTAACTGGCTCTGCCCTGCAGATATTAATTGTTCAACCGCTATACCTGTGGCCTGTTTTCCCTTGCCGTCAGGATTGTGGGTGCCCTGCTTTTTTACACCGTAGTTTTCCTGCTGATTAATAGCAATGGTTTGGCTATTTAGTCCGTTTTGGTTGAGATCTTCTGGCACCGTGGTAACTTGGCTTATGCCAGTCTGCTGCAGTTGCTCCGATTGATTAGCTAGAGTTGTAGGAGTGTTAACATTTCCAGTGTTGCCATCAAGCATTTTGGAAGCGCCTTCTGAAATTAACCCGTTTTGACTTGCGACCTGAAATGGTGATAATTTACTATTGGATTGGTTAAGATTAACTTCTACATCCTGATTAAACATTGTATCAGTAGAAGTTCCAACTTTCCTGCCGCCTTTGTCGTCAGCGTCGCCTATTGAAACCGGCATTACCACTAAATTATTGAATAATGGGATAACCTCACCAGTCGGCGCAGACGATGTAACATTATTGCGGTCATCCGCTTTATGACCGGTCTCCCCTTTAAAGCGCTTTGGGTAAGCAGCCGAATTCAAGACATCGGCAAATGCCGCTTGTTCCTTATTGCTATTAGGTGAGCCGCTTAATTTACCGGCTGTACTCTTCTTGTGGGCTTTGGGAAGCTCCGCTGAAATACTTGCCGCTAATACATCCACGTATTTATTCACCTCCTTTCAATGATAATGTTGGCTTAGAGGGTACCAGGAGTTTGGGCCTTTAACATTGTCTGACTCAAACGTGCAGCCCGTTCTACGTCCAACAAAGCCATAATTTTAGCTACCTGGCTCTCATCCATTTTATTGAAAATAGCGATGACCATATCATCATCAAGTTTATTCATTATTGGAACTACTTCTTCAGGTTTCATATTCTCATAAAGCCGTGCCACTTTTGAAATCCTTTTTGCTTCTTCGAGTTGCTTGGCTTTGGCTATTTTCTCGCTATCGCTGCCGCTAGGAGGCAATAATACCGGTTGCTGCTCCTGTTTAACTGGTTGGTCTGCCGGTTTTTTCGCCTTCGGCGGCTGGATATCTTCAATGTTCTCAAGTTCCACCGGTTCAAAATTCGTTGTTGGTGGAGTAAAATATTGGCCAATTACCGGATATTCATGAAGCTTTAATCTAGCTATTATGGCCTGTGGATCAATAAACTTCATATATATACCAAGCGCAAAGCCGACACCGGTTAGCATTAATATTACAAATGCAATGAGCAGCTTTTTAAATAGCGATCCTTTAGCCTGAGACTGTTGCCCTGAAGTTTTTTGACTGGATTTAAGGTTTATATTTGCCATGTTTACCTTCCTTTAGGTAATAAAGCTATTAAAATTGTGACATAACCTTTGTCACATATGATTTTGTTTCCGGATAAGGTGGAACACCTCCGTAGCTCTTTACAGCCTCCGGTCCAGCATTATAGGCCGCAACAGCCTTTACTACATCGCCGTTAAATGTATGTAGCATTTTGCGTAGATAGCGCACCCCGCCATCAATGTTTTCCTGCGGATCGGTAATATTCTGTACACCTAAACTACGGGCAGTATCCGGCATAAGCTGCATAACGCCAACAGCACCAGCCACCGAAACACTATTGGTCTCTAGACCTGATTCAGTTCTAGCGACTGCTAATGCTAACTTAGGATCAACACCATGCTGTCGTGCACTGGTTTCAACCAGTTTAGCAATACTTTGCTTGTTCGTATTTAAGGCGGTTGAAGCGCTCTTTTGCTTTGCCCCTGCCAATACGTCTGCAAAGGCACCAATCGACGTTGGATTTGCCGGTATCATAAACCGCTTCTCTATTGTGTTGATACGCTGCGTCACTCTAGTTAATCCGTCCATTAAATCACCTTAACTTTTGCGGACATAATTTTGAAGTCCCAATTCATCGAGATACTTTTGTTCCTCGCTTAATGCTTCTGCTTGGTACTGCAGCAGACGCTTCACTCTAAATTTTTCAACAATCTCATAGTTTTTGGCTGCTTGTTGAAGCTCCTGCAAACGTTCTTGCTGCACTGCCTGCGCCTCGTTAACACGCATACTTTGGTGTTTTATGTTCTCCCTAATTTTATCGAAGTAATTCTGAAAATCCTTAAGTTCATCAATAATAGGCGAACTATCTTGATATTTTCTAAAACTGACAATAGACTCAGTTAGTTTTATTGTTAACTTATCAAACTTTTCCTTTTCCTCATGCAAAACTTGTGATGCCTGCATAAACTTTAGCTGGGCTTGTTCATTTTGCATCTGACGGTATTTTAAAAGGGTATCGAGTCGAAACTGAAATTTCTTCATAAATCCACCTCTTCATCTGTTATTCGGCTAACTCAATCAGCCTGCTAACAGCTTGGTCGAAAGTTGTTGTTTCGTAGACACCCTGCTGTAAAAATCTTTTAATATCGTCAATCACATTAATTGCTTTATCAATATTTGGGTTGCTGCCATGGGCATAGGCACCGATATTTATTAGGTCCTCGGCTTCTCGATAGGTCGCCATAATCGAGCGCAACTGCTGCGCCGCTTTATAGTGGTTTTTTTCGACAATTTCCAGCATAACCCTGCTGACACTTGCCAATACATCAATTGCCGGATAATGATTCTGTGCAGCCATATTTCGTGTCAGAACAATATGACCATCTAAGATACTGCGTACAGCATCGGCAATCGGCTCATTCATATCATCGCCATCCACCAGTACCGTATAAATACCTGTTATTGATCCGCATTCGCCCGTACCTGAGCGTTCTAATAATTTCGGCAGCATAGCGAATACTGATGGCGTATAACCCCGCGTCGCAGGCGGTTCGCCAATTGTAAGGCCTACCTCGCGCTGCGCCATGGCAAAGCGGGTCACAGAATCCATCATCAAAATTACATTGCGGCCTTGGTCGCGGAAATACTCTGAGATTGCAGTCGCTGTCATAGCGCCCTTTATCCTGACCAACGCTGGCTGATCCGAAGTAGCTACTACAACAACCGATCTTTTTAAGCCTTCTTCCCCAAGATCACGCTCAATAAACTCTCTGACTTCACGACCGCGTTCGCCAATCAGCGCGATGACACTTATATCAGCCTCGGTATTTCGCGCCATCATGCCCAAAAGCGTACTCTTGCCTACACCGCTGCCCGCCATTATACCAACTCGCTGCCCACGCCCTAAGGTTATAAGACTGTCAATAGCACGGACACCAACAGCTAATTTGTTCGATATGCGGCTTCTCAACAAAGGAGACGGCGGTGTTGCATGCAGTGAGTAGCGGTTATTAGTTAGAAGCGGCCCCTTACCATCTATTGGGTTCCCCAAACCGTCTAAAATCCTGCCCAATAACTGCGGCCCAACGGGAACTTCCAGCGTCTGTTGGGCTGAAATTACCTCGCAGCCTGGCCCTATCCCTTCCATTTCGCCAATCGGCATTAACATTACCCTATTTTGACGGAAGCCGACAACTTCAGCCGGGATTAAAAAATCTCTATTACGCGGCCTGATATAACATAGCTCACCAAGACTAACATTAGGGCCGTGGGCTTCGATTACTAAGCCAATTATTTCAGCGATTTTACCGCTAAGCTTCATTGTCTCAACTTTGCTTGCGGCGCTTAAATATTTATCTGCACAAAACCTCATGGCATTATTTCCTCAAGAGCTCTTTTTATAGCCTCAAACTGAATATCAAGACTGGCGTCAACTGTCCCGTAGGGTGTATCAATCATACAGCCGCCAGGACTGACAGTATTATCACTAACTACTGATAATGCATCTTCACAGCCAATCATTATCTGCAAATCACGTTTAGACTGAACCACAATATCATAGTCGATCGGATTCACACGAATAATAATACTCTCTTGATCACGTACTTTTTCTAACGCAGTCTTTACAATTGGCAAAATCACTGTCGGATTTTCGTCTATTTCCCGCGCTAAAATCTTCCGTGCTACTGCAAGAGCTATTTTTACTATCTCGCGCTCAGCTTTGATTAGAGTTTCTTGGTACTCTTGCCGGGCATCAGCTAATATGTTCTCAGCTGTTTCAGATGCACTGTTAATTTTATTTGTCATTTCTAGTTCTGCTTGTTCTTTGCCTTGACGAACCCCTTCACTGTAGCCGGCTTGATAGCCCTCCTGCCGACCGGCTTCACAAGCCTGCTGTCTAAGTTGTTCTGCCTCCTGCAAGGCCTGGCTTATGCATGTTTCAGCTTGCTTTTTAGCATCATCTAGGATTTTCTTTGCCTCATCAATAGCTTCTTGGATTTGTTCTCGTTCTGGTTCTGCAGCACTGTCTTCGGTTTGCTCGACAATCGCAAATGCCGGACGATGGTTATTAATTATAAGAGGTTCTTCCTGGACTGAAGCAAATTTAATAATTCTAGACAATTATCTCGTCCCCTTTGCCACGTGACACAATAATTTCACCGGATTCTTCGAGACGACGGATAACATTAACGATTTTTTGCTGGGCTTCCTCAACATCTCTAATACGCACAGGACCCATATATTCGATTTCTTCGCGCAGCATTTCAGCCGCGCGCTTAGACATATTCTTATAGATTTTTTCGGCGACTTCAGTTGAGGACGCCTTGAGCGCAAGCGCAAGGTCCTTAGAGTCAATTTCCCGTAATACAAGTTGCAGAGAACGATCATCAAGCAAGATAATGTCTTCAAAGACAAACATTCTCTTCTTGATTTCTTCGGCAAGTTCAGGATTCTGAACCTCAAGATTCTCAATGATAGTTCGTTCCGTAGTACGGTCTACCCGGTTAAGCACTTCGACAATAGAATCGACACCACCGGCAGCAGTAAAATCCTGAGTAGCCAAAGACGATAATTTTCTTTCTAAAATTCTTTCAATATCCTTTAAAACATCCGGCGATGTGCGATCCATCGTAGCAATTCGTTTGGCGACATCAACTTGCCGATCTGGCGGGAGCGCAGATAATATTACACCGGCTTGGTCTGGATGGAGGTAAGCCATTATTAATGCAATCGTCTGCGGATGTTCATTTTGGATAAAGTTCAGGAGCTGAGCGGGATCGGTCTTGCGTGCAAAATCAAACGGTCTAATTTGCAGACTCGCCGTTAATCTGTTTATAATCGATACAGCTTTTTCAGCACCTAATGCTTTTTCAAGTACCTCCCTGGCATAATCTAAGCCTCCGGAAGAAATATACTCTTTAGCTAAAGCCATTTGGTGAAATTCTGACAGAACTTTATCTTTTTGCTCTTGGCTAACTTTTCGCTGATTAGCAATTTCCAAAGTAAGTTTTTCTATTTCCTCTTCCCGCAAATGCTTAAAAATCTGAGCTGATATCTGCGGGCCTAAGGCGATTAGCAAAATAGCTGCCTTTTGCTTATTTCCCATCTCGTTAGATTGATACAAAATTTCACCTCCTGACTATTATTCATCAGCCAACCAAGCCTTTATCAATTGCGCCACTTCTTCGGGCTTAGACTTAGCAAACTTTTCAACTGCTTCACGCTGTTCAAGCTGTTCTTTTTCCTGCGGAGTCAGTTCTTGTAATTTTTGTGTATCGGACTCCGCTTGTGCCTGTGTTAAAACCTGCTCCAATTCCAACTCATCCTCATGTTGGCGACGCCGCGCCAGGTACATTCGAACAAGGTAGAGCAAGACAAGTACTGATATGACAGCGATACCAATTTTTAGCCATAATGATCGCTCTTGTTGTTTTTGAAAAGCCTCTTCTTCTTTCCGTTGCTTATCAGCTAAATCTGTGTTAAACGGCATGCTTTCAACTGAAATAACGTCACCACGACTCTGGTTAAAACCGATAGCAGAAGCAACTGTACGTGAAATGCTATCCTGTTGTGTTCGGCTAATTTCGCCGTCTACCAAGACAGCAACTGTTAATCGCTTTATTGAACCGGGGGTTGACACAATCTTTTCTTTAGTTTCATTAATCTCGTAGTTCCGTGTTACTTCTTTTTTCTCGTAGTTCGACTGGGCATTATTACTATTTGTCACATATCCCGGGATGTTAGCCGTAGTACCGGCAGGTCCCCCTGGTGCTTGTGAGGTGCCTTCGTAATTCTCATTAAATTCCTGCAAGCTTCTAATTATGCCCTTATCATCTACTACTGGCTCGAATATTTGCCGATCCATGGTACGCTGGTCAAAATTAAGCTCAACGCTGACTCTTGCAGCTGCTTTTCCAGGGCCAAGAACTTGCTCTAAAAGGGATTGCACACTCTTTTGCAAGTCTTCCTGTACTTTCTTAGTCATTTCTATCTGCGTCAATGTCCCTGCACCGGCTATTTCAGCGTCCGACTGATCATTCAGAACATGGCCCTTGTTGTCGACTACTGTTACATTCTCAGCCTTTAGACCTTGTATACTGTGCGCTACCAAATTAACAATCCCCTTTACCTGTTGACGGGAAAGCTGCGCAGATGGCCTTAATTTTAACATGATTGACGCAGTGGCTGGTTTTTCGTTCTTTTTGTATAGACTATCTTCAGGCAGTACAATATGTACCCGAGCTTTTTCTACCTCTGACATTTGCTCAATTGTTCTGGTCAGTTCACCTTGCAAGGCTTGCAGTAAATACACCTTGTTTTGAAAATCAGTTGTTCCAAATTTGTTCTGATCAAAGATTTCAAAGCCTTTACCACCTCTTGGCAAGCCCTGACTAGCTAAATCCAGCCTAATTCGGTAAACATCTTTTGATGGTACCATAATAGCTGTACCATTGTTACCGATTTCATGCTGAATTTTCATTTCTTTGAGTTTTTCCCTGACCTCACCTGCATCTGTTACGTCCATATTGGTGTATAAAGGTACAAGATCGGGCCGGCTTCCCCACCAATAACTCCATGATAAAATAGCAATAAAAATCAGGATTGCCGAACCGATAATCATGTACTTCTGTTTTTTTTCCATGTTTCCCCACAAGCGCAGAGACTGTTCCTTCCAGTCAGCCATCGGATCCACCCTTCTTGATTAGCAAAAATAAATTGCTGAGATGTATAATTAGACCTGCATTCTCATGACTTCCTGATACGCGTCAACAACTTTATTGCGAACCTGCATAGTAAGCTGTAGGGCAATAGATGCTTTTTCAGCGGCTATGACTGCTTGGGAGACATCCTGTAACTTCCCTGCTGCTAAATCGAGTGATGCCTTCTCTGCCCTATGTTGAAGAGTGTTTACATCAGTAATTGCCTCGGACAAAAACTGACTAAAGCTTTTACCAGCTTGCTCTGTTTCAGTTGGGGCCGGATTATTAATCGGTAAACTGACCGGCATTAATTTTAATTGTTCAATACGCATATATTACCTCACTACCTCCCAATTTCCAGCGCTTTAAGAGCCATGCTTTTAGCGGCGTTAACTGCAGTTACGTTTGCCTCATAGGCCCTTGTCGCGGTAATCATGTCGACCATTTCCGATACGACATTTATGTTTGGCATTTCAACATAGCCTTCTCGATCAGCATCAGGGTGATTAGGATCATATACCCGCCGAGTCGGAGAGTTATCTTTGGTTATTCCTGAAACCTTAACACCAGAACCAGGATCCATCTCTTTTGATAAAATTTGGGCGAAGGACTGCCCTGAACGAGGTTCAAAGATAACAATCTGACGCCGATAAGCTCCACCTTCAGCCGTTCTAGTTGTATTGGCATTAGCAATATTGTTGGATATTACATCCATTCGCAGCCGTTCCGCAGTAAGTCCTGAGGCGGCGGCATTAATGGCATCAAACATTCCCATAACTAGCGTCTCCCTTCATTAATAGCAGATTTAAGACCGGCAAGATGTTTACTTAATTGAGTTATTAGAGCATTATAATAAATATTGTTCTTAGCTAAATTAGCCATTTCAACATCGATATCTACATTATTGCCGTCTGTTCTGAACGAAGTTGAATTTATGGTATTGATAAAAGGAACACTGCCATCTGATGCTCTTTTGGATAAATGACTGGCCTTAGTTTTAGTTAACTTTAAATCGCTTCTACCGCTTAGTTCCGCTTGTAAAAGTTCTTCGAAAACTACCTCACTCTTTTTAAAACCAGGTGTATTAACATTGGCGATATTGTTGCTTACTACTTTGTGCCGTAAAGAAGCTGCGTTAATACCTTGTTCCAATATTGAAAATTGCGGGTTTGATAATATGGCCTTAAGCATGTGAAAACCTCCACAACTTTTGCGTAAATACAGATTTTTTTATTTATGCATGGTGCATACTTCTACATATTCTGGCTAAATCCTTTAGATTTCTGTCAATTTCTATGTGGTAAAATTACACGTAGCGACAAAAGTCCTATGTTTTTTTATAAGAAGGCCATATTGCCTAAGCAAACAAAAAACCACCCTATATACAAGGGTGGCTTATCAGCTGCTTATTACTTTTTCATTTTTTCTAATTCATCAAGCAACCGCTCATTTAGAACCTTGATGTAAGTACCTTTCATCCCGAGCGATTTGGACTCAATGACACCGGCGCTTTCAAACTTTCGCAAAGCATTGACGATAACCGAACGAGTAATTCCGACCCGATCGGCAATTTTGCTGGCAACCAGCAAGCCTTCATTACCTTCCAACTCATTTAAAATATGGATTACTGCCTCTAATTCAGAGTAAGAAAGGGTTCCAAGCGCTACTTGAACAGTGGCTTTTTTTCTGGCTTCTTCTTCCATTTTTTCACTGCGGTCACGCAATATTTCCATACCGACAACAGTTGCACCATATTCGGCTAAAACTAAATCATCGTCATTTAAGCCATTACAGAACTTGGCCACAATTAGTGTTCCAATCCGTTCCCCTACGCCATAAATCGGTACAACAGTTGTAAACTTATCGTCAAACATGCAGGCCGTACCTTCGCTGAATGTACACATTCCACTTTTCAATTTGAGGTTTGGCGATGTCTCGTTAACGCGTAACAACCATTCAACATAGTGTTCAGGAAAACTAGCTTGCTTAAGGACGCGATCACGCATTAACTCACATTCAAAGTCATCAAGCAAGGCGTATCCTAGTACAGTGCCTTCCTTGCTAACAATATATACGTTTGCGCCTATCACACCGCTCAACACTCTTGACATTTCATCATATTCAACTTTTTCCGACTTTTGCAATAGTTTATTGATTTTTCTGGTGCGTTCTAACATTGATGACATATTTCATTTCCACCTTTCATTAGGCCTAACTCATCTTAAAAATTCCTCATAAAATATAGTGGCTTAAATCTTGATCCACAACAATATGAGAAAGTTTTTGTTTAACATAATCACGACTGATAATTAGATTTTTTTCTGTTATATCAGGAGCCTCATAAGCCAAGTCTTCCAATAATTTTTCCAGGATAGTATGCAGCCGCCTAGCACCGATATTTTCAGTCTGAGCATTTACTTGACAGGCAATTTCTGCTAGTTCATCAATAGATTCTTCACTAAATTCAATTTTTATTCCTTCTGTTGCCAACAGATTGACATATTGAGTGATAAGGGCATTAGCTGGTTCAGTTAAAATTTGTTTAAAGTCTTCTTTAGAAAGACTGGTCAGTTCTACTCTGATTGGGAAACGCCCCTGGAGCTCGGGTATTAAATCTGAGGGTTTCGATATATGAAAAGCGCCCGCAGCAATAAACAAAATATGATCAGTCTTTACAGTACCGTATTTTGTCACAACGGTTGACCCCTCAACTATAGGCAAAATATCACGCTGGACACCTTCGCGTGAAACATCAGGGCCGGATGAGTGGCTGCGACCGGCTATTTTGTCAATCTCATCAAGGAATACTATACCGTAATTCTCAGCGAAATATATTGCATCAGCATGAACGTCGTCCATGTCAATTAACTTTTGCGCCTCTTCTTGAATAAAAACCTTGCGGGCATTAGCGACGGTTACCTTCCGCTTTTTTTGCTTTTTAGGCAAAAAGTTACCCAACATGTCTTGGATATTTATCCCCATTTCTTCGACGCCGGACCCGGCAAACATCCCCATCATAGGATTGGTGTTATCTTCAACAGTAATCTCAATTAGCTCATTCTCAAGTTCACCGGCCATAAGCCGATTTCGCCACTTTTGTCTCTCTGATTCCTGGCTGGCTTGATCAATTGTGTTATCCTTGGGCGCTCCCATCGTGTTTTGTCCGGCAAACAGGACCTCGAACGGGTTACGCGGAGTTTCTTTTTTAGCTGAAGGGTGAAAGTACTCAAGAATACGTTCATTCGCTAGCTTGAGGGCCTGTTCGTTTACTTCCATCATTTTGGTCTGTTTAACTATTCGGATTGACGTTTCAACTAGATCTCGAATCATAGATTCCACGTCGCGTCCGACATAACCGACCTCTGTAAATTTAGTAGCCTCTACCTTAACAAATGGTGCATTAACCAGTTTGGCTAAACGTCGAGCAATTTCGGTTTTGCCAACTCCTGTTGGTCCAATCATTAATATATTCTTGGGTATTATTTCTTCTTTAATATCAGCAGGAAGCTGCTTACTGCGCCAACGATTTCGTAAAGCTACTGCAACTGATTTTTTTGCTTGTTTTTGACCGACAATGTATTTATCGAGCTCTGCTACTATTTGTTTTGGTGTCAGTTCAGCCAACGCCATCCCTCCCGATTTTATAATTCCTCTACAGTAATATGGTTATTGGTATAGATACAGATACCGGCGGCAATCTCAAGAGATTCCCGAGCAATCTCGGGAGCTGTAAGATTTGAATGTTTTAGCAAAGCCCGTGCGGCTGCTAACGCATAGGAACCTCCTGATCCAATAGCCGTGACGTTATCATCAGGTTCAATAACTTCTCCGTTACCGGAAATAATTAGCATATGCTCTGAGTCAGTTACAATCAGAAGAGCCTCAAGTTTTCGCAAAACACGATCAGTGCGCCAATCTTTGGCCAGTTCAACGGCAGAGCGCATAAGGTTTCCGTTAAATTCCTCGAGTTTAGTCTCAAATTTACCAAATAAGGTAAACGCATCTGCGACCGACCCGGCAAAACCAGCCAAAACCTTCCCATGATAGAGGCGTCTGACCTTCTTTGCATTATGTTTCATTACGGTATTGCCGCCGAAAGTTACCTGCCCATCGCCGGCAATAGCCGTTTTTCCTCGATGCCGTACAGCAACAATTGTTGTAGCATGAAACACCTAAAACCACCTCCTATGCACGCGGATGTGCATGCTTGTATACTAGTCTTAAACTATCCTTCGCTGTGTCCATATCCAGCAGATGCGCAGGAAAGCTTACATGTCCCAGCATCTCTCTTATGGATGATAAATCGGCTCCATTTTTTAGTAAATGGGCAGCAAACGTATTTCGCAGTGTCTGAGGGCTAATATTTTTTAATCCAGCCAAACGATCTACATATTTTGCGACAATCCGACGGACGCTACGATCAGTCAAAGGGCCGCCGTTCTTGTTAAGAAAAAGTATATCACTAATATAACTTTGGTCACTCTTACAAAGGTTAGGTCTTCCCTGCCCTAAATAACGTTCAACTGCACCTGCAGCGTGCCGGCCGATAGGTATCACTCTTTCTTTAATACCTTGCCCGTATACAAGAATGTAATGATTTAATAAATCAACGTCATTAACAGTTAAACCTATTAGCTCAAAAATACGCAATCCCGAAGCATACAATAATTCTAGAATAGCTGCATCGCGCATTCCCAATGAATCGGAGCCAGGGAGATCCAATAAATGGTTGATTTCACAATAATCAAGATACACTGGTGGCCGTTTTTCAATTTTGGGAGTACGGATGTCCTTAGCTGGATTATCGGCAATTACGTTATTTCGGATCAGAAAACGAAAAAAAGACCTTAAACTTGCTATACGGCGAGCAATGGTCCGCTGGGAATACCCCTGGGCCTTAAGATTACCAAGATATGTTCTGATAAACATATGATTAATATCGTCAAAAAGAGCCTCACTAACACCCTGAAGCTTAGCAAATTCGAAGAAATTCTCAATATCTGCAAGATAGCTGGCCACGGTGAAAGGTGAGGCGTTCTTTTCAACTGTCAAATATAACAAGAATTGCTTAAATTGCTGCTGTAGCATATAGCTAGCTACCACACTTTACTAAAAGAAATTTACTGATTTATATTAGCATAATAATGTAATTTACGCAAGATTGTTGTCGAATTTTTCACTAAATTTTTGCAAAGAGCTTAAAGACCGTTCTGCAATCATTTTGTTCTTGACCTTTTTATCACGAATTTTTTGGCCAAGGGGAGGCATCAAGCCAAAATTTATATTCATTGGCTGAAAACGTTTTGGATCGGCATGGGTTATGTATTGGCAAAGAGCGCCGTGGGCTGTATCTTCCGGAAAAATAAGCGGCTCTTTGCCCTTGGCTATCCTGGCGGCATTTATACCAGCCACTAATCCACTTGCAGCTGATTCCACATATCCTTCAACACCGGTCATTTGCCCGGCGAATAACAGATTTGACCTGTCAGCCATTTGCATTGTTGATTTTAAAAGCTTAGGTGAATTGATAAAAGTATTTCGGTGCATTACGCCAAATCGAACGAATTCTGCATTCTCAAGGCCAGGAATTAATCGAAAAACCCGTTCTTGCTCCGGCCATTTTAGATGCGTCTGAAAACCCACAATATTATAAAGAGTCGCGGCAAAATTATCCTGCCTTAGCTGAACAACAGCGTATAGAGCTTCTCCAGATTCTGGGTGATCAAGCCCCACGGGTTTAAGCGGCCCAAATCGTAAAGTGTCAATTCCCCGCCTAGCCATTTCTTCAATCGGCATACATCCCTCAAAAAAGATAGCCTTTTCGAATTCTTTAATAGGTGCTGTTTGAGCGGCAGTAAGTTCTTGCCAAAACCGCTCATACTCTTCTTTAGTCATCGGGCAATTAAGATAATCTTCGTCACCTTTACCATAGCGTGATGCACGAAAGACCTTTTCATAATTAAGCGATTCACTAGTCAAAATGGGCGCCGCCGCATCGTAAAAATATAAATACTCTTCCCCTGTCATTTGGCTTACCGCCTCAGACAACTTCTGTGATGTTAACGGCCCACTGGCAATAACAGCTAACCCCTCGGGTATTACAGCCACTTCAGAATTAATAACAGTTACCTTAGGGTGATGATTTAAAGCTTCAGTTATAAAACTGCTAAATCCATCTCGGTCTACTGCAAGTGCACCGCCTGCAGGTACCCGATTAGCATCAGCCGCTTTCATAATCAGTGAATTCATCCGCCGCATCTCTTCTTTAAGAAGGCCTACCGCATTCTCAATTGCCGCCCCCCTTAACGAATTACTGCACACTAATTCGGCAAAATCCGCGGTGTGATGTGCAGGCGTCATGACCTTAGGCCGCATTTCATATAGTTCTACATTTACTCCCGCCTGGGCTATCTGCCACGCAGCTTCGCTTCCGGCGAGGCCGGCTCCAATCACTATTACTTTATCTATAGTCATATTATCCCTCGTTACTCTTTTGTTTCGGTTTACTCTTTTCTGACTTCGTTTTTACTTTTTTCGGTTTAGCCTTTGCTTTATTTTTTCCTGCTGATGTAGTCTTTTTAACCTTTTCTGCAGCACGTGTCGGACAACTCTCACTACTGCACATTGTAACAAACCGTCCGTTTTTAAAATTGTGACGAACCATAAACGATCCGCATGTTTTACAAGTTTCTTTAAGCGGCATATCCCATGTTACAAATTCACACTCAGGATAGTTCTTACATCCATAGAACACTTTGCCCCGCTTGGTCCGACGTTCCACTATGCTGCCTTCACATCTAGGGCAGGCAACCCCCATATCTATTAGAAGAGGTTTAGTGTTGCGGCATTCCGGAAATCCGGGACAAGCTAGAAACTTACCATACCGCCCATGCTTAACCACCATATTGCGACCGCAGTGTTCACACTTTTCTTCAGAAATCTCAACCGGCAGCTCAACTGCTCCAATTTCTTCCTCGGCATGGGCCAAAGCAACACTAAAGGGCTTGTAAAATTCTCTTAATAGTTCAATTCGAGACCCATGCCCCTCAGCAATCTCGTCCAACTTATCTTCCATGTTGGCAGTGAACTTGACATCTACTATTTCATGAAAGTATTGTTTCAGTAAATCTACGACAGTAAAACCTAGCTCGGTTGGCTGAAACTTTTTGTCCATTCTCATGACATACCCGCGAGCTACAATGGTCTCGATAATTGCAGAATAAGTGCTAGGGCGGCCTATACCTTTTTCCTCCAGTGTTTTTACTAACGATGCTTCGGTATACCGAGGCGGAGGTTCAGTAAAATGCTGCTTGGGAGAAATCTTAGCCAGTTTTAATACCTGTTCAGGCTTTAAATCCGGCAGAATAACATCTTTATCATTTTCCGGATTTTCCTTGCTTTCAATATATACAGTCATAAAGCCAGGAAATTTAATCTGCGATCCGGTTGAGCGCAAATTATAACGTCCAGCCTTAATATCGATTGTTAAAGTATCATAAATTGCTGGTGTCATCTGACTGGCAATAAATCTATCCCAAATTAAAGTATAAAGCTTTAGCTGATCTTTCGATAAGCTATCGGCCAGTTTCTCAGGTGGATATTCGAAGCTTGTCGGTCTAATTGCTTCATGTGCATCCTGCGATTTGTTCTTGGAGGAATACACAGGTGCCTTATCAGGCAAATAAGCTCGGCCATATCTAGTTTCTATATATTGTCGAGCCTCTGACTGAGCTGATTCCGCAATTCGGGTAGAATCAGTTCTCATGTATGTTATTAGACCGACCGGGCCACTTTTACCAATGTCTAAGCCCTCGTATAACTGCTGCGCCGTCATCATTGTCTTACGCGAGGTGAAGCCAAGCTTGCGGGCGGCGTCCTGCTGCAAGCTGCTTGTTGTAAACGGCGCTGCAGGATTTCGGCGTCTTTCCCGACGCTTCACATCACGGACAACAAATTCAGCTTGCTCCAACTCATTTGTAATGATACTTGCTTGGCTTTCATTGCCTATTTCAATTTTTTGCTCATCAACGCTAGTTAGCTGGGCATCGAAAGCCGGGGCTTTAGCCTTTTCTTTTAACTTTGCAGTTATACTCCAATACTCTTCGGGAATAAAAGCTTGGATTTCTTTTTCCCGGTCGCAAATAAGCCGTACAGCTACCGATTGTACCCGTCCAGCACTTAAACCTTTGCGAACTTTCCGCCACAATAACGGGCTTAGTTTATAACCTACAATTCTGTCTAACAAGCGCCGAGCCTGCTGGGCATCTACCCGAGCAAAATTTATTGGGCGGGGCTTCTTAATCGCTTGCTTAATAGCATTCTTTGTAATTTCATTAAATTCAATGCGACATGCTTTATCAGGATCGATACCTAATATATGCGCAAGATGCCAGGCTATAGCCTCGCCTTCGCGATCAATATCGGATGCTAAGTATATATTATCGACGGCTTTAGCAGTTTCTTTCAAGCCCTTAATTATATCGCCTTTGCCGCGGATATTAATATATTTAGGAGCAAAGTCATTATCTACATCTATTCCGAATTGGCTCTTAGGCAAATCGCGCAAATGCCCCATTGAAGCCTTTACCGTATAATTACGTCCCAAAAATTTTTCTATTGTTTTAGCTTTTGCTGGCGATTCGACAACAACTAGCGCTTTACTCAATTAATTCCCTCCCTGGCCACACGAACATAGCGCTGGCCGCTTTGCCCGTCTACCAACCCGCGTAATTCTAATTGCAACAATATATATGTAACTACCGAAGGTGTAAGATTAGTTTTCATTACTATTTTTTCAATTCCGATAGGCACTTCGTATGACAAAACCGAATATATCTGCATTTCCTCAATCGACAACTCATTATCTTTTTGCTGTGTATTTGCTTTTATATCATATTCTTCTAGAATGTCACTTGCACTGTCAACTAATTTGGCACCCTGCTTAATTAAATAATTTGTTCCCTTGCTTAATTCAGAAAATATGCTGCCTGGAACAGCAAAAACATCTCTCCCCTGTTCTAAGGCAAAATCTGCTGTAATCAGGGCACCACTTTTTCTGGCAGCTTCAATAATGATAGTTCCTAGTGAGAGCCCGCTGATGATCCGATTACGGGCCGGGAAATGAGCAGCGTGGACTAATGTGCCTGGAGGATATTCTGATACAACAGCACCCGCTTCGGCAATATTATCAAATAATCGTCTATTCTCGGGAGGATAAACTACATCCACGCCTGATCCTAGAACGGCAATTGTTCTACCGTTCTTTAGCGCCCCGGCATGAGCGGAACTATCGATGCCTCTTGCACCGCCGCTAACCACCCAGAAACCGCTGGCCGCCAGTTCTGCGGCTAGCATACCGGCGGCATTCTTCCCATAAGCTGTCGCTCGCCTTGCCCCAACTATAGCAATAGTATAGTCATTGGCCGCTGGCAATGTTCCGCGGTAATATAGTATTACTGGTGGTTTAAAAGTATTTCTAAGAAGATTAGGATATTCTTCATCACTGATTGTACACAACTTAATTCGCTTTTTTTCCCACTCGGCGGCTATCTTATGTACATCTATCTTTTCCCTGTGGTCCAGCAAATTATTACATATAGTATCACTAAAAAGGCGAGAGGAAAATAAAGACTTTCGATCAGCAAACCATGCATTTTTAGCACCGCCAAAAAAATCCACAAGCCGTTGCAAGCCGGCGTTACCAATGCCTTCTACCATGTGAAACGCGGCTAAATAATACTTGTCCATAACTCCTCAGCAACCCATCTATTATAAAATAATCACTAAAAACTATTTAATCTACCCAATCTTCGCTAGTATATATCTGGCAATGGTGTCAGCAGCCTCAGGATGTCCGAGCTTATACATATTTTGCTTTAATTCAGTCAATTCTTGCGGTTGTTCTACCAATAGCCTTTTTAGCAAGACTTGGACGTCATGCGGTGAATTAGCTTTTATAGCTGCTTTTTTATTTTCTAGATAGCGTGTATTAGCCTCTTCTTGACCAGGTATGGGCCTAAATATTACCATAGGCAACCCCCGGCAAGCGGCTTCGGCAGCAGTCATTCCACCCGGTTTTGATATTAAAATATCAGCGACAGCCATTAACTCATGGATGTTATCAACAAAACCGAATATTTTGATTGGACAGCGAAATCCTACTTGGTTATTAATTAGTCTTTTATACATTTTTTTGTTATTACCTGCAACGACGATCATTTGGAAGGAAGCATCAACTTGATTACAAGCTGAGACAATTCTGTCCATTGGGAAGACTCCGGCCCCGCCCCCCATAATTAAGACTGTTTTCAGCGTTTTATCCATCTCTAACTTAGTTAAGATTTCTTCTTTGCAAGGTAAGGCTGAAAACACTTGATCAACCGGTATACCTATTGCTTGACTTCTTTCATGAGAAATTCCCCATTTAGCCAAGTCGTCCCGCATTTTAGTATGTGCCACAAAATAATAATCCAATTCAGGGTAGGCCCATAACCGGTGGACGGTAAAATCAGTAACAGCTGCAATTGACGGAACTCCTACTTTGCCGTTTCTGGCTAAGTGCGAAATCATCCCGGCAGGGGTAGCATGTGTACAGACTATCGCATCGGGAGCATAGTTCACTAGAAAACGCTCCATTCGAGACGAAATATAGCGGCTGACAATTTCCCGCCCCAATAATGCCGCCTTATTAGTATTACCCCAGCCATAGGCCATACCGTAGGCCAACGGGAAATGTTCAAGCACCTTCAAATAGCCTTTTAAGATTGTATCACCTAGAACCGGACTTATAAAGTCAAATATGTTGGCCATCTTAGTATCAACGCCGGGACTCAGACTTTCCAGCTTTTTCATAATAGCTTGGGCCGCTCGCATATGACCAGAACCGATTGGTGCAGTAATAAACAATACCTTTTTCGGTTCACGCATAAAATTCCTCCATACATGCACGAAGATTAAGCATCTAAATTAATTTGCTTATAAAACAGCACTTTACTATCATCGGTACTTCTGTTCAACAATTCAGTTGCAGTTAAGCCCTTATATATTGGTAAATCGCCGGCGATATCAATTAAAGGAACTAAAACGAAATTTCGTTCAAACATCCTAGGATGAGGCAGGCATAACTGATCCTCATTTAAGACCAATTCGTCAAACATCAGTAAGTCGATATCAATAATACGGGGTCCCCACTTCACAGTCCGAATGCGCCCCATAGCCGTTTCGATATCTAAGCATATTTTTAGAAGTTCATAGGAATTTAGGCCGGTTTTTATACTGATTACTGCATTTAGAAACTCCGGCTGATCTTTAATACCAATTGGTTCAGTTTGATAAATTGCGGAAACCTTATCGATAGTTATTCCTTCTGTTGCGGAAAGCTGCTTAATTGCATTTAAAATATTTGTCTCTCGCTCGCCGATATTTGATCCTAATCCTAATATTATCATTTAGCCTCTCCGTGTAATTTCCAACTGTACATAATCAATTTGTCCAGGTATTGGCACTGCAGGTTTACGAATCCGTACGGTAACACTGTTAACCCGGTCAAATTTCAGCAATTCATCCGAAATTTTTGCGGCCAAAGATTCCAATAACTTATATCGGTGTTTTTCAACTATTTCTTTTATTTTTTTATACACAGTTGTATAGTCAACAGCACAATTTAAATCATCTGATTCTCCGGCCTCCTTCGTATCTGTATTTATCTCAATATCTACATAAAATCGCTGTCCATGTTCGCGTTCATAATCAAAAACACCGTGATAGGCATAAAACATCATATTTTGCAACAAAATCTTATCAGTCAAACAAATCCCCCCTTATCATGGCATCAGTCATCTTGGCTACTCTTGCTATCGGCTCTACATCATGAACCCTGACAATATTTGCGCCCTTAGTTATACCTACCGCGACCGTCGCCGCAGTTCCTTCAACGCGATCGTCAACCGCAAGATCGAGAACTTCGCCTATAAATCTTTTGCGGGATGTACCAAGCAAAATTGGACATCCTAACGATTTAAGTTCTTCAAGCCTAGACATCACGACAATGTTCTGGTCTCCATTCTTGGCAAAACCAATGCCTGGATCAATAATAAAATTTTCAAAGCTTATTCTAGCATTGATGCCGATATCAATACTGTTTTTTAAAAAATTGCAAATATCAGCCATAATGTCAATCTGATACTCGTTATTTATACGATTATGCATAATTACTACCGGCACATTATACTCCGCAACTACTTTTGCCATGTTAGGGTCTTTTTGCAGCCCCCAAATATCATTAATTATATTTGCGCCGCAGTCTAACGCCGCTTTAGCAACACTCGGTTTGTATGTGTCAATCGAAATCGGCACCTCACATGTTTTCGCCAGTTTTTCCAGCACAGGTAACATACGTTCCATTTCTTGGTTTTCTGATATTTCTGCGAAGCCCGGGCGAGTTGATTCTGCGCCGATATCAAGTATGTCGGCTCCGGCTTTAATCAGTTCTTCAGCTTTTTTTAGTGCATTATCAAAACTATTATACTTGCCTCCGTCAGAAAAAGAGTCAGGAGTAAGATTCAATATTCCCATAATAAGTGTTCTATGAGGCTGAATCAAAAGTTTCTTGCCTGGCCATTGGTATTCGCGATAAGAAAATTTTTCGGTAGCTTTAATAGCTTTATTTATGGCCTCAGCTATTTTGGGCAAACCCCATGGTTGCATTTTTAATTGTGCCACGGCCAGATTATACTGTTTCATTGTTGCACAGATAACTACATCGGTATATTCAACACTAAGGTCAGCTGTCCCCCGAGCTACAGCAACTTCGCCACCCTTGGCCAAAAAAGTTTGTTTCAGTAAATTTGCTGCTTTTGACGAAACTTTTTCAATCTTCAATGTTTTAAATATGGCTTTAGGAGCCATGATATTAATGCCAAATTCGTCACAATTTATTTTTTTTAATTCTTGGCGAGCTTGGTTTTGAGTTGAAATTTCGACAACTCGAGCGTTCATGTCAAGTACCCCCTATTGCAGCAAAATATGGTTTTATTGTATCATAAGTATTATGCAGAATGGAAATCTGTCATGCAAATAATAGAAAACTATTGGATTTAGGAGGCCTCCAAATGAAATCACGCCTATCCCCGGATGTTTTTCGCATTCCCGTCGAAGAAATAAAAAACGGGTTTTTTAGCGACAGTTATTTTTTACGCACTCAGGAAATTCTAAATCGTGACAACTACCATCCCCGTGTGCTAATGCAGGTTTTTCAACGTCAACATGCTGTATTATGCGGTATAGATGAGGCGCTTGCCATTATTCAGAAGTGCGCGCATAATCCAAAAGATTTAGTTGTAAAAGCACTTCACGATGGCGACGAAATTCGCCCTTGGGAATCAGTGCTCACCATCGAAGGTGACTTAGCAAACTTTTCTCATCTTGAAACTGTTTTCCTTGGAGTTATAGCTAGACAGACTAAAATTGCAACAAATGTTCGCAGAGTAGTTAAAGCTGCCTCCGGAAAACCAGTTGTATTTTTTCCGTCACGGTTTGACTATTACTCGGTACAGCTTGCTGACGGATATGCCGCCCACATCGGTGGGGTAACTGGTGTATCTACCCCGGCCAACGGTGCATATTATGGTGAAGAAGCTCTTGGTACTATTCCCCATGCACTAATAGCGGCATATAAAGGAGATTCTCTAAGAGCAACAAAGGCTTTTGATAAATACATGGACAAGTCTATAGGTCGGGTAGCGTTAGTCGATTTTGATAATGATTGTGTTAGAACAAGTCTCCAGATTGCTCGCGAGCTTAAGGATAAGTTGTCGGCAGTTCGCCTGGATACCTCTGAAACCGTTGTTGATGCTTCTGTTCTTCCGAATATGGGAATGATCAAACCGACCGGTGTTTGCCCACAGTTAGTATTTAATGTTCGCTCCGCTCTTGATGCGGAGGGATTCAACCACGTTAAAATTATGGTTTCAGGCGGCTTCAATGCTGAACGTATTGCTCAATATGAGAAAGCCAAGGTTCCTGTTGATATATACGCCGTCGGAAGCAGCTTGTTTAGCAGTAATAACATCAATTTCACAGCCGATGTGGTTATGGTCGATGGTAAACCCTGTGCCAAATTCGGCCGACGCTATCTTCCTAATCCCCGCTTAGAAACTGTAGAACTATAGTTAATATGTAAACCCCGTCGCAATGCGGCGGGGTTTAGATTCTAATTCTCTTTATTAAGGTTTTCTGCCATCCTAGTTAACTGCTCTGACATTGCCATTAATTCCTGACTATGCGCAGTGAGTTTTTGGATAGTATCGGCTTGCTGAGAGGTCACTACATCGATTTGGCTGATCTCTGTAGCTATCTGTTGGATACTTTCATTGATCCCGCTTAAAGTATCAGTTATCTGTGTAGCAGAGCTAGCACTATTTACAGCTAGTTTGCGAACTTCATCAGCCACAACACCAAATCCTCGTCCTAATTCGCCTACGCGGGCTGCTTCTATAGCTGCGTTTAAACCCAATAAGTTAGTTTCACTAGCAACGTTTTTTATAAAATTAACAACGACATCAGTTTCACTGACTTGTTTATTAGCCTGTATAGATAAACCCTTAAGCATTTTACCACTAGCAGCCATTTCCTCGGCTTGCGCTAAGACTGATTGAATAGATAATGACAGGTCTGATGCCGAGCTAGATAACTGTTTAGCTGCTGCCAGCAACGTTTCTTTACGGGCCAATGATTCATGAATGGCTACCGCACCAAACACTTCGCCATTCTCAATTATCGGGATACTAATTGCAATATAAGGTATACCGTAAACTTCGCTAGGTACTTCTACCAATACCTTTTTACGCTGCTCCATAGCAATATGCGCGGCTGAGCCTGGCTTAACGGGCTCCCCAACAACTACTTGGTGTGCAAGTTCAGGAATAGAATTTGAAGCAACCCATTTCTCACAATCGCAAACAACCATTCCTACTCTTCCGCTAATTAATTGTGGTATATACTCTGCTACAGCGATAAAGCAATTTAATAACGAAATATTAGCCATATTACCTCACCTTCCTCTTTTTATTTCCTCGTCCAGAAAGAGTGTAGTTATAACGATCACAATTTACCAATTATTTCGTATTTCGTCATTAATTGCCATTAACCCTCTAATCCATAAAAAAAAACCTTCCCGTGTGGAAGGTTATTGAATTTCTTCTGCGGAAAGGTTCTTACCAAGCTTGCCTATCGCCCGCTTTTCGATTCTTGACACATATGATCGCGATATACCTAGCATTTGGGCAATATCCCGCTGTGTTTTCCTGTTACCATCTGGCATTCCAAACCGCATTTCCAATACCCACTTCTCCCGATTGCTAAGACGGCTAATTTGCTTGCTCAGCCGCTCGCATTCACATTGATTCTCAACAGCCTCAGCAACCACATCGGGCGCTGTTCCTAAAACATCTATCAGTGTTATCTCGTTCCCTTCTTTATCTACGCCAATGGGATCATAAAGACTTACTTCAGCCCTGATTCGGCGAGTACTTCTTAGATGCATGAGAATTTCATTTTCAATACAGCGGGCTGCATATGTAGCTAGTCGGATTTTTTTTGCCATATCAAAGGTATTTATTGCTTTTATCAGACCAATTGTACCAATTGATATAAGATCATCAACGTCTTCCCCTGTATTATCAAATTTCTTTACAATATGAGCTACCAACCGCAAATTACGCTCAATCAGAACATTTTTTGCTTTTTCATCACCATTTTTCAACCGGTCTAAGTACGTTTTTTCTTCCTTTTCTGTTAATGGTAAAGGAAATGTGTTATTGGTAACATACGAAACAAGGAGCGCAATCCCCTTAATTATGGAAGCCGCTAACGCTGCAAAAAAAGACACTAAGCCATCACCCCCGACGGTATCTGTCGATTCATTTTATGGAGGGGCCAGGCTAAATGTGACTATCAAAAACTGGTTATTATCTAGATAATAATGGTAAGGAGTGTGAATTATGGGGACATATTTAGGAGACCTTGGCATAATTTTTTTATCATTATTGATTATTTTGTATATTATGTGGGACAAAGTTTTCCCTAGAGACTAGTTAGCACGATAGCATACAGATTGATTCCTCTTCCAATACAGGAACAGCATCCCTCAACGCAAGGCTTATGACTTTACTAAGCTTAACAACAATCGATAGCGGCGTACTCTGAAGATCTAAATACCCGAGCTGCCCGCCGGAATTAACAACACCGATTATAGAGATATCACCAACACACGGAAGTCGGTGTCCCACTGCGATTCCAGCCTGCAGACCGCCTTCCCATACTTCGATATTACCAATTTCGTTTGGTTTTCCTAAGCATGCGTCGATTGCAATTATCAGTGGATGGTGGTACTGGTGTTTTATAACACTTATTGTTTCTACCAAGTTACCGGCATGAACAGGATAGTCTAAACTCCCGTAAACATTAAGCTTGGTATTTTCTTTTAAGTCCGATCCTATTAAAGGGCCAAGAGCATCGCCGGTATAACGGTCAGAGCCTATGCACAGTATAACTATCGATCTTATCTTAAGCCCTTCCTGTTTGCGCAGCAGCTGAACTATATGCTGATGGATTTTATCGCGAGCAAATACATCATGTAAGTTAGCGGTTAATTTGTTGGCAAATTTACCCATTTTACCTCTCCTCTTAGCCATCTTACTAATCTGTATGCTCTAATAACAATATTTACGCCAAAAAATAAAAGCCTCTCTGCATGCAGACGTATGCAAAGAGGCTTTCTACTATTCAATCAAAAAATCTGGAATGTTTATCGTCGGCACAAAGCTCGATAATACAACACTTGTCTAGTTATCACACTAACCTACTAGCGGCAGTTGCTGATATTCAGGCTGCTTGACAGCGTGCGCTAACGCCCTGGTTAAAAATCCGACATGCTCTTTAAAATCGATACCCATAGCTTCAGCACTACTAGTAAGCAGTTCCCGATTAACAGCCCGCGCGAAGGCTTTATCCTTAATTTTTTTCATAACCGATTTTACTTCGAGGTTATCAAGGCTCTTGTCGGGCCGAACTAGAGCGCAGGCAATAATGAAGCCTGTCATTTCATCGACAGCAAGCAGTGTTTTTTGCAATAAGGTACGTTCACTACTCCAGTCCCTAGCATGCGACTTTATATCAGTGCAAAATTGTTCGTCAAACCCATATGGTTCAAGTAGTTCTTCCACATGATTAAGATGATCATCAGGGTACTTTTCAAAATCAACATCGTGTAGCAGACCGACAGCACCCCAGTATTCAACATCCTCGCCAAATTTTTCAGCATAGGCTCTCATTGCTATTTCAACTGCCAAACAGTGTTTGAGTAACGACTCACTTTTCATATGCTCTCTCAATATTTGCCAAGCTTCAGATCTTGTAACTTGCTTCATAGGCTACCTCCTGACGATATATGGAATACTTGTAATTATTTACATTATAACAGGTATTGACAAAATGTGAAAGTATGACCGTTAATATAAATTTCCCTGAGCGCATACAGTGTACTGGAATGGGGGGAACTAAAATGCATTTTATAATATTAGCCGTTATTGGTATCGCTATGCTTATTGGCGGAATTTTTCTAATGAGATATGGCCTGAAGAAATTATTATGGTTTAAGCTACAGAAAGTTCTTCAACAGCTTACAGTAACGCCTTGGCGCGGTATGATTGTCGGTACAATTGCCGCTGCCGTCATGCAAAGCAGTACTGCCGTGTCCTTAATTACAATTGGCCTAGTAAGTGCTGAATACATGTCGTTCTATCAAGGGCTTGGAATAATTCTCGGTGCTAATATTGGTACTTGCTCAACTGTTCAACTAATGACTATCTCTTTATCAGAGCAATATCTAATACCATTCCTTATGGCATTTTCCTTAATAGCATTAATTAGCCGTAAATTTCGCTATCCGTCTCTGGCCATATGCGGACTAATTAGCATGTTCACAGGATTAACGCTTTTATCTGATTCATTAGAAACTATTTCTAAATTCAACAATTTGGTTCATTATCTGATTGCCTCTAAATCCAATCCACTTTTTGGTATCCTAGGCGGCATAGTTATTACCCTACTGTTTCAGTCAAGCAGCGCTGCGACAGGCGTTTTAATGTTACTGGCAAGTGACGGAATTGTCGATCTAACAACCTCAGCATATGTTGTATATGGCAATAATATCGGCTCNTGCCTTTCTTCCGTTGTAATTGCTGCTGGAGCACCTTTGGCTGCTAAACGGGTTGCGATGTCACA
>JGI24708J26588_10000703_pt1 | contig 27178 bp, 22 predicted proteins | sample BioPla1DNA2_FD_26588 | JGI IMG/M metagenome (IMG submission 26588) | reverse complement strand
GGGGAAGTTAGACATCGTTTCTCAAAGTGCGGTGGTAATTTAGGTGAAACCGGTTGCGTATCATGGATGTTTGAGCGTAAAGGCTTATTAGTCGTCGAACGAAGTGAAGTGGATGAAGATGAAGTAATGCTATTGGCATTGGAGGCAGGTGCCGACGATGTGGAAGTGGAAGGCGATGTAATTGAAATCATAACCGATCCCAGTTCTTTTACTGAAGTTAAAGACAATCTGGAGGAACAGGGTTTGAAATTTTTAGGTGCGGAAATAAGCTTTATACCTCAAAACACTGTGGCGATACCTGCAGAAGCTGAAGAAAATATCGAAAAACTAATTGATCTTCTAGAAGAATTAGATGAGGTACAAGATGTGTATTCCAATTACGAAGTAGAAGAATAATTTAGAATATGAGTCAAGTCTTGGGGCATACTCTNTATTGAGGGGGTGGGCCTTATACGCAGAGTTTTTGTTTTGATTTTAGTTGGATTGTTATTCTTTATTATGGGCTTTGTTTTAGTACAAAAGATATTTCCTTTTTCAAGTACTCATTTGCCTGCAAGGGCAGTTAGTTATCAAGACCTTCGGTTCACTCCGGGGGTTTTTTCTTTGATTACAAGGCAAGGATTTGTCTCCTTTAATGGCGAATAGACATTTGGTGAGGTGTGGTAGATGATAATAATGGGGATCGATCCAGGCACTGNCATAACAGGCTATGGAGTGGTTCGTATGGAAAATAATAAGAGTACTGTTTTAGGTTATGGTGCCATTCGCACATCTTCTAAAGATTCTACAGATCATCGCCTTGAAGCTATTTACACTGGTTTGCAGGGGCTAATAGCAGAATTTAAGCCGAACTGCATGGCAATAGAAGAACTTTTCTTCAACAAAAATGTAGGTAGTGCTCTAGCGGTGGGACAAGCAAGGGGCGTTGCCATCTTAAGCGGTGCCCTTCAAAAGATACCAATCGCGGAGTATACACCTTTACAGGTTAAAATTGCCGTTACGGGTTACGGTAGGGCAGATAAAGAACAGGTCGCTTATATGGTTCGGATGTTACTGGGTTTGACCGAAATTCCCAAACCCGATGATATAACCGATGCATTGGCAGTATGTCTTTGCCATGGCTATAATGCCAATAGTTGGGGGAGATCAATTTGATAGTTTCAATCAGAGGACGTGTAGNAGATATTGGTGAAAATGCAATAGTCTTAGATGTTCAGGGCATCGGGTACGAATTAAATGTTACTAGCGCTGTTTTAAAAAACTTGCCTCCATTAGGGCAAGAGCTGCATCTCCATACTTATTTACAAGTCAGAGAGGATGCCATGGTTTTATATGGTTTTTCATCGTGGGAGGAACGCAGTCTTTTCCATAAGATTATTGGCGTTGCCGGTATTGGTCCAAAAACGGGCTTGGGTATTTTATCCGGCATTTCCCCGGAAGATTTCATCAAAGCAGTCCAGAGACAACAATTAAACACCCTCACTCAATTGCCNGGTATCGGTAAGAAAACGGGGGAGAGAATACTGTTGGAGCTAAAAGATAAATTTAAAGGGATCACTTGGGACGACCACGATGAGGAGCCTCCCGTTGTTCCCGGCAGCATCTTTGACGATGCGGTGCAGGCCCTAATAGCACTTGGCTATACCACTGCAGAATCGGAACGCATGGTGAATTTANCCAAACCCCATTTAGATGAAAACTATGATTTGCAAGAATTATTAAAAGTGGCGTTAGGTAACAACAACCGTCAAAGGGGTGAAGGTGCTTGGAAACAGAACGTCTAGTAAGTGGTTGGAAAAGACCCGAAGATTGGGATGTGGATGCTTCATTGCGTCCCCGTTCTTTAGCTGAGTACATTGGCCAAAACAAGGTTAAGGAACATATGAATCTTTTTATAACCGCGGCTAAGCAGAGAGGAGAAGCCCTAGATCATGTCTTGCTGTATGGTCCCCCCGGTTTAGGAAAAACTAGTTTAGCCCATATAATTGCTAACGAGATGGGTGTGGGAATCCACGTGACTTCCGGACCTGCAATTGAAAGGCAAGGCGATTTAGTTGCAATTCTAACGAGCATGCAAATTAACGATGTACTCTTTATTGATGAAATTCATCGTTTAAGCCGTTCAGTGGAAGAAGTATTATATCCCGCAATGGAAGATTCTGCAGTGGATATCGTGATAGGTAAAGGTCCCGGAGCCAGATCTGTTCGAATTGATTTGCCGCCCTTTACTCTAGTAGGTGCCACCACCAGGGCGGGAATGTTAACTTCGCCTTTGAGAGATCGTTTCGGGGTGATTAGCCGNCTAGAACTCTATGAAACAGTTGATTTACAAGCCATAGTGGAGCGGGCTGCTTCCATTTTAGCAGTTGATATGGATGAGGGTGGAGCATTGGAAATTGCTAAGCGTTCCCGCGGCACCCCTCGCGTGGCCAACCGCTTATTAAAAAGAGTTCGTGACTATGCACAGGTTAGGGCAGACAATTTTATCTCCCATGATGTGGCTAAAAACGCTTTAGCACTTTTTGAAATTGACGAAAATGGGCTTGACCATTTAGATAGAAGAATTTTAGTAACCATTCAACGGGTTTTCGGGGGAGGTCCCGTGGGGGTGGAAAGTTTAGCCGCGGCCATTGGCGAAGAAGCCAATACAATTGAGGATGTATATGAACCATTTTTGATGCAATTAGGACTCGTACAAAGGACTGCTCGCGGTCGTTGCATAACCAATTTAGGGTATGAGTATATAGGAATAGCGCCGCCTGAAGAAATGGATGGGTGAGTTATGTGAGTTGGAAGACGGAAGGGATTATTCTTCGTGTTCGTAATCTAGGTGAAGCAGATCGCCTTGTGACACTGTATACCAAAGAAAAAGGCAAGTTAAATGCTTCAGCCAGAGGCGCAAGGCGCATTAGAAATCGTTTACTAAGTCCTAGCCAGGTTTTTACCCATGGACGCTACATGATCTTTCCCGGAAAAGGTTTACACAACCTTAGTCAGGCGGATATTATTAACAGCAATCAGATTTTAAGAGATGATTTAGAAAAATTCGCCTACGCCTCATATGTAACCGAGCTTTTGGATGCATTTACTCCGGAAGAAGATCCCGCCCAGGATGTCTTTCATCTTTTGGCAGGTACCTTATCGTTAGGTGCCGAAGGGAGATTTTCCACAGCCGTAAGATTTTTTGAAATACGTCTAATGAAGGAGCTCGGGTACGAACCGGAACTTTATCAATGTTTGAATTGCCGTGAAACATTAGTNGAAAAGATCTTTTTTTCGGAGCAGGGGGGCGCCGTATGCTCCAATTGTCGCAATAGTTTTCCCGGTAGCATATTACTAACAAACGGAACTTGGGAACTTATGAAAAAGCTTTTAGAGTGGAACTTTTCGAGAATAGGAATTTTGCATCCAGCGGAGAATAACATTGAAGAAATGAAAAAATTAATGAGAAAATATTTAGATTACAGGTTGGAATATCCTTTGAAATCGTTAGGTTTTCTCGAGACTTTACAAGCGATTCCTCCGCAGAATGATAAGGGGTAGAACATTGGATAATCGTGGTTTACTACCATGTGGAGTGATTGACATTTAATGCGTGATTTGGTATATATTAAACAGACAGGGACTCCAACAAAGGAGTATTTATAATTAACCGAGATCCTCTGCAAGTGGCCTTTCGTCCCTCGTTTGGGGTGAAAGGTTTTTAATTTCAGTAAGGGGTGTCAATGATGAATCTCCAAGAAATGATTCTAACTTTACAAACTTATTGGGCTGAGCATAATTGTATTATTTATCAGCCCTATGATTTAGAAGTCGGGGCTGGAACTATGTCACCGGCTACTTTTTTGAAAGTTTTGGGACCGGAGCCTTGGAATGTTGCATATGTGCAACCTAGCCGCCGTCCAACAGATGGACGTTATGGTGAGAATCCCAATAGGGTTCAACATTATTATCAGTATCAGGTGATCCTCAAACCATCTCCAGACAATGTGCAGGAATTATACTTAGGAAGCCTCGAAGCCCTCGGCATTGATCTATTAAAACACGACGTGCGTTTTGTAGAAGACGATTGGGAATCGCCCACATTAGGGGCTTGGGGCCTTGGCTGGGAAGTTTGGCTAGACGGCATGGAAATAACGCAATTCACCTATTTTCAACAGGTAGGTGGCATAGATGTCAGACCTGTGGCCGCGGAAATTACTTATGGTGTTGAGAGATTAGCCATGTTCATTCAAGGTGTGGACAGTATGTTTGATCTTAAATGGGTTGATGATATAACCTATGGCGATGTCTTTCATCAAAGTGAGGTGGAATTTTCTAAGTATAATTTCGAAGTCTCNGATGCCGATTCTTTATTTACTTTGTTTGATCTATATGAAAAAGAGGCCGAACGGGTAATTAAGTCCGGTTTGGTTATTCCGGGATATGATTATGTTTTAAAGTGTTCCCATGTATTTAATTTATTGGATGCCCGGGGAGCAATAAGTGTAAGCGAAAGAACGCGGTTTATTGGTAGAGTTCGTGCAATAGCGCGCTTGGCAGCACAAGGGTACTTGGCNGAACGCGAGAAGTTAGGTTTTCCATTATTAAAAGGGGGGCGTGCCTAAATGCAAGATTTCTTATTAGAACTGGGTTTTGAGGAATTGCCTGCCCGTTTCGTGAAGGGGGCACTTCGGCAGTTATCAGAAGCCATTCAAAATAACTTGGTAAAACAACGCTTAAGCTTTAGTCATGTCTCTTTATATAGTACACCCCGTCGCCTAACNGTTCTTATTAAAGATTTGCAATTGCAACAAGAGGATTTAGTTGAGGAAATAAAGGGACCGCCGCTAAATATCGCTAAAGATCAAAGTGGCAATTTAACAAAAGCCGGTCAAGGATTTTTACGCTCCCAAGGAGCGGACGAATCATCGATCACCATCAAAAAATTCCAAGGTGCGGATTATATCTATGTAACCAAAGAAACTAGAGGTGAAAAAACAGCTATTCTATTGAAACCTCTCTTAGAAGATGTTATTAATCATTTAAACTTCCCCAAAAACATGCGTTGGGGTGATTATGATTTAAGATTTGCCAGACCTTTGAGGTGGATTGTTGCCCTTCTCGGAACAGATGTTATTCCCGTAACTGTGGGAGCGGTTACAGGAGATAAGTTTACCTACGGTCATCGTCAACTAAGTTCAGGTAAAATCTATATCAATGCACCGGAAGAATATTTGGAACTTTTAAAGAATAGTTACGTCATAGCCGATGTGGACCAGCGAAGGGAATTAATCTGGGGACAAATTACGAGTCTGGCCAATATACAAAATGCAGTTGTGAGAGAAGATGAACGCTTACTTGAAGAAATACTCAATCTTGTTGAATATCCCACTGCTTTTTGTGGAGAATTTTCCTCAGAGTATCTAAATGTACCCACAGAAGTATTGGTTACCTCCATGAAAGAACATCAAAGATATTTTCCTTTAGAAGATCAAGAGGGCAATATTTTACCAAAGTTTATAGGTATACGTAATGGTGCAGATAACCATTTGGAAACGGTTATCACGGGAAATGAAAAGGTCATTGAAGCGCGTTTAGCTGATGCAAAGTTTTTCTATGACGAAGATCTGAAGATCAATCTGGAACAAAATTTTGAGAAATTAAATAATGTTGTTTTTCAGGAAGGACTCGGAAATTTACAAGAAAAAGTGCTTCGGATNGAAAAGTTGAGTGAATCCTTATCTAAAGTTTTGGATTACACAGATCACAACGAATCGATTGTTCGAACCGCCCGTCTGGCTAAGACCGACTTAGTTTCTTTGATGGTTAACGAATTTCCTGAATTACAGGGTATTATGGGAGAAAAATATGCTTTGGCCCAAAGTGAAGGCCCTAACGTGGCGATGGGAATAAGAGAACACTATATGCCTCGCTTTGCAGGCGATGTTCTACCCACCACAATTGAGGGAACCATCGTTAGTTTAGCCGACAAAATTGATACATTAGTAGGCTATTTTGCACTCGGTAGAATCCCAACAGGATCTCAAGATCCCTTTGCTTTAAGGCGACAAGCACAAGGTGTCATACAAATTTTACTCCACGGGGATTTCGATGTATCTTTGAGCAAATGTATTCAATTGGCTGCCCAAGGCTATACTGAAGTTGTTTTAGGGGAGGATAAAGCCGAAGCGCTGCTTGATTTCTTCTTAGCGAGGCTACGTGTAAGCCTGTTAGAAAAGGGCTTTAGTGCTGATNTTATAGNTGCGGTTTTGGCCACTAAAGAGGATCGTGTTTCAAGCTTTGTGAAAAGGGTTCAGGCTTTAACTTCATTTAAAGATGAACGCGCATCATACGCAGATCTCATTTTCGCTTTCGGAAGAATAGCGAATCTAGCAAAAAAGAGCGAAGCAGGCCCCATTAATAAGTCAATCTTTGAACCCGCTGATATGATTTTTTATAAAGGGCTAGAATCGCTTGACAAAGATTGCCAACCTTTACTTGAATCGGGTAAATACTACGAAGTGCTATCAAAACTCGCTTCTTTTGAAACCGAAATCAATAAATTTTTTGATGCGGTTATGATCATGGATAAAGACGAAGATATACGCAGCAATCGATTAAGCTTATTAAAACAAACCCATGAATTGTATCTTTCTTGCGGGGATTTAAGTATTATTGTTGATAATTAGTAAAATAGCCCGATGACGGGAGGATAATTGATTGCAGTAAAGAATAGTTTTTGTTGGTAATTTGAGGTTGAATTATTTTATTTGAATATGCTCCCCAAAGGGGAATCATAGATAGCTAAATANAAGGAGGATGCAAAATTATGACCAAATGGGTTTATTTCTTTGGTGCCGGGGAGACTGACGGCCAGCAAACCGAGAGGAATTTAGTTGGCGGTAAAGGTGCCAACCTTGCAGAAATGGTAGCAATAGGTATCCCGGTACCAGGTGGGTTTACCATTACCACCGAAGCATGCGTAGAGTTTTATAATAATGGTGAAGAATGGGTGGATGGTCTCGAAGATCAAATTAAAGAGAACATCGGACGCCTCGAAAAAGCCATGGGTGCTACATTTGGTGGCAAGGATAACCCCTTGTTGCTAGCAGTGCGTTCAGGTGCTAGGGTTTCTATGCCCGGAATGATGGACACTGTATTAAACCTTGGTTTAAATGACGAAACGGTAGAGGTATTAGCAGAGAGATCAGGTAATGCTCGCTTTGCTTGGGACTCTTATCGCCGCTTTATCCAAATGTACGGTGACGTCGTTATGGGAGTCGATCACGCTAAGTTTGAAGAAGCTTTAGCCATGGAAAGAGAAAAATATGGCGTTAAACATGATAATGAATTATCTGAAGAAGCTTTAAAAGATTTAGTAAATGATTATAAGAAAATCATTAAAGAATCGGCCGGAGAATTATTTCCTAACGATCCTTTCGAGCAGCTCAGAGGAGCAGTAGATGCGGTTTTCCGTTCTTGGAATACCCCAAGGGCCATTCGGTATCGTCAAATTAACCATATTCCACATGAATGGGGCACAGCAGTAAACGTGCAGGCCATGGTTTATGGAAATATGGGCGAAAATTCCGGTACAGGGGTTGCCTTTACTCGCGATCCATCTACCGGTGAAAATGTATTTTATGGTGAATATCTCATGGATGCTCAAGGCGAAGACGTGGTAGCAGGAATACGCACACCACATCCAATCTCTGACCTTGCAGAAGAGATGCCCGAAGTTTACGATGAATTAGTAGCTATCTATAAAAAATTAGAAGCCCATTATAAAGAAATGCAAGACGTGGAGTTTACGATTCAAGAAGGTAAACTTTATATGCTTCAAACCAGAGCAGGAAAACGAACGGCTACTGCATCTGTACGTATGGCCGTTGAAATGGTAGAAGAAGGTTTGATTGACAAAAAAACAGCTGTTTTACGTGTCGACCCTGCACAGCTTGATCAATTGCTACACCCCATGATCGATCCCGATGCAAAATATGACGTTGCCGCCACGGGGTTACCCGCTTCTCCGGGTGCCGCCGCAGGTCGTATTGTGTTTTCCGCTGAAGATGCAGAAGAGTGGGTTGAACGCGGTGAGACAGTAATCTTAGTTCGTAACGAAACATCCCCTGAAGATATCGGTGGTATGGATGTTGCAGAGGGTATCTTAACTGCTCGAGGTGGCATGACTTCCCACGCTGCTGTAGTAGCACGCGGTATGGGTAAATGCTGTGTGGCAGGTTGCCATGATGCGCTAATTTCTTATGCAAATAAAACGCTAACTTTTGGCGATATAGTATTAAAAGAAGGCGACTGGATCACCTTAAACGGTACCGCAGGTGAAGTGATTGTTGGCCAAGTACCCATGGTAGAGGTGCAAGTTGAAGGTAACTTTGGGACATTGATGGAGTGGGCTGACGAATTTAGAGCACTTGGAATTCGAACAAATGCAGATACTCCCCAAGATAGCGAAACTGCACTTGGTTTTGGTGCCGAAGGTATCGGGTTATGCCGAACAGAGCATATGTTTTTTGAAGGTGACAGAGTTAACGTTGTGCGTCAAATGATTTTTGCCGGTGACAAAGCCGGTCGTGAAGAAGCATTAGCTAAGCTGTTACCATATCAAAAAGGCGATTTTAAAGGCATTTTTGAAGCCATGAAGGGTTTGCCTGTAACCATTCGCTTACTAGATCCTCCGCTACATGAATTTGTTCCCCATGATGAGGAAACAATTGTAAAATTAGCGAAAGATATGGGTCTATCTGTAGATACTTTGAAGGCCAGAATCGAAGGATTAGAAGAAGTTAACCCAATGCTTGGTCATCGTGGATGTCGCTTAGGCATTACCTATCCTGAGATCTACGCAATGCAAGCCAGGGCGATCTTCGAAGCCGCTGCGGAACTAGTTAAAGAAGGTCAAAGCGTACTTCCGGAAGTTATGATTCCTTTAATCGGAACTGTTCAGGAATTGCAACTAATGAAGGATGTTTGTGACAATGTGGCTAAAGAAGTAATGAAAGAACAGGGTGTGGAATTTGAGTACCTTGTTGGAACCATGATTGAGATTCCCAGAGCATGTCTAATAGCTGATTCCGTTGCCGAAGAAGCAGAATTCTTCTCCTTCGGAACCAACGACCTAACTCAAATGGGCTTTGGATTTAGCCGTGATGATGCAGGCACGTTCTTACCTGAATACGTAAATAAAGGTATTCTCTCAAGGGATCCATTCCAATCCTTAGATCAAGAAGGAATTGGTGCTTTAGTTCAAACGGGTGTAGATAAAGGACGCTCGGCAAAACCTAATCTTAAGGTGGGTGTTTGCGGCGAGCATGGTGGCGATCCAAGCTCAATTGATTTCTTCCACCGTGCAGGGCTAGACTATGTTAGTTGTTCACCGTATAGAGTGCCAATTGCTCGTTTATCCGCTGCGCAAGCAAATATTAGGAACCCTCGCTAGTCAGAAAAACTAGAGTAAAGGAGAGGAGGAAAATCCTCTCCTTACGAGGAACCCATACTAAGATTAGTGTGGGTTTCTCTTTTTCTGAGGGGGTGTAGTATGAGCTTTTTTGACTCATTTTTGGAATTGGAAAAACAATATTTATCACCTTATGCCCAAAAAACAAATTTAAGTTTGGGTCGAATTCATGATGAAGAAATTAGCTCTTTTACCACCTGTTATCAAGAAGATCGCATGCGCATTATTAATTCCAAGGCATTCAGACGCTTGAAATCTAAAACTCAGGTTTTCATAGCTCCTAAAGGTGATCATTACCGGACAAGATTAACGCATGTGTTAGAAGTTGCGCAAATCAGCCGGACTGTGGCCAGAGCGTTGCATTTAAACGAGGATTTAGCGGAAGCCATAGCTTTAGGTCACGATCTAGGTCATACCCCCTTCGGTCATGCGGGAGAAGCAGCTTTACATCGCTTAGTGGGAGACTTTTATCATAATGAACAAAGTTTGAAAGTCGTGGATAAATTAGAAGAATATAGTTCCGATTATGCCGGTTTGAACCTGACTTACGAAGTTCGCGATGGTATTTTAAATCATACTGGGAAAAATCAGCCTAAAACTCTAGAAGGACGGGTGGTTCGAATTAGCGATCGTATTGCTTATTTAAATCACGATGTTGAGGATGCAATAAGAGCAGGGCTTCTAGAAGAAAATCGGCTACCTCAGGAGGTAACTCGAGTTTTAGGTCGAAATCGTCAAAGTCGTTTTAAAGTTATGATTGAGGATATCATAGAAGCGAGTCTAGATAAAAACGTGGTTGCCATGGGTTCGGAGGTTGGTAAGGCAACAGATTTGCTTAGGGATTTCTTATTTGAGCACATTTATTTGGATTCAGTTGCCAAGCAAGAGGAAACAAAAGTCTATGGTGTTATTAGTTTACTTTATAATTTTTACAAGGATAATCCAGATGAATTTCGTTTACAGGCGGGTCGCGAAGTGGAAATAACCGACTATATCGCGGGAATGACGGACCGTTTTGCCATTGATGAATTTCAAAAGCGCTTTCTACCTTCGGCGTGGGACTTGGTTGATTTGGAAGGCGGTGAAGACAATCGCTCGCTTTTCTGATGAGTGGATTGAACGGGTCAAATCTTCGTTTGATATCGTGGATGTTATCGGGCAACGTGTGGAGCTTAAGCAATCCGGACGCAACTTTTTAGGGCTTTGCCCGTTTCATGATGAAAAGACCGCATCTTTTTCTGTAAACCAAGAAAAACAGTTTTATCATTGTTTTGGTTGTCATGCAGGCGGTAATGTGATCAATTTTGTAATGGAAACAGAACATTTATCTTTTCCCGAAGCGGTTAGCAAGTTGGCTAAAGAAAAAGGAATACCCATACCCAATCTGTCTCCGCGAGATAGTGAATTAGCTAATAAACGCGAAAAGATTCGCAAAATTAACGAAACAGCAGCGCGTTTTTATTACCGTAATTTGCGTCAAGATCCGGGGCAAGCTGCCCGGGCATATCTTGAAGGGCGTGGAATAGATCAAGTTTTGGCCCGAAATTTCTTTGTTGGCTATGCTCTAAAAGATTGGGATGGTTTGGTTCGTTTTTTTGAACAAGAAAATATAGATTTAGAACTTGCCGAAGAAGCCGGTTTAATTACGCTTGGTCGCCAAGGTTATATTGATAGATTCAGAGATCGGATTATGTTTCCCATTTGTGATCATATCGGTCGGTTTATTGGTTTTGGCGGGCGAAGTATGCGATCTAACCAACCAAAATACCTAAATACGGCGCAGACACCGGTTTTTAATAAAAGTTATGTACTATATGGATTGAATTGGGCTAAGGAAGAAATAAAAAAGCACGATTATACAATAATTGTGGAAGGATATACTGATGTAATAGCATTATTTTCTGCAGGGTTCAAAAATGTTGTGGCTTCATTGGGTACCGCTTTTACCGGTAATCACGCAAAATTATTAAATCGCTTTAGCACAAAGGCAATAATTGCCTTTGATGGAGATGTAGCCGGTCAAAACGCGACCCTCAACGGCATTCGGACACTTTATGATAACGGGCTATTGGTGCGTGTCGCTAAGTTGGCCGAAGGCGAGGATCCCGATGGTTTTGTTCAAAAAAATAGTAGCGAGCAAGTGGATAAATGGTTAAACTTAGCGCAACCATTTAGGGAATATGAATTGGATAGAATTATTTCGCAACATGATGTGGAAACTAGAGAAGGAAAATTAGCGGCCTCTAAAGAAGTTGTAACATTACTGGCCAAGATGACCAATTCTATAGAGCGAGACGAATACATTCGTTATGGTGCTCAGGCACTTAATATCTCCGAACATTCCCTTAGTGCAGAAGTGAACCAGAATATGGGAATAGACAGGGACCTTGTGGAGCAATATAAGTATAATAAGGAAAATGTGCCTTTATCCAAGAGCACTAAAGGCGAGGAATTAGTTGAACGTGAGATTATAAGGTGTTTGTTGGCGGAACCCGATAGATTGCATGAGTTGCGCGAATTTGGTGTTACGCATCAAGATTTCTTGCAGCCGGATTATCGGCACCTATATTATCTATTTAGTCAAAGTCAATCTGATCAGCGGGGGACTTCTTTAACAGGTGAGCTTTTATCTTTAGGTGATCTAAGCGGTAATTGGGAAGACTATTTAAAATCGTTTCTTTTAATGTTAAAAAAACGAAGATTGCAAAACATAGAGGGAAAACTTTCTTCTTTGGAGAATGATAGAAAAGGTTTTGATATACGTATGGAATTATATTTTTTATTGAAAGAATACTATGGGCTTCTTAATACGAAATCTTAAGGTATTAAAAGAAAGGGGGTTGTCATGTTGAGCGATAAAGAGATTAGTCCAGTGGAAATTCCTAATATAGCAGCAATTAACGAGTTAATGGCTAAAGCAAAAAAACGCGGTATGGTTACCTACGATGAGATAATGGATAGCTTACAGGATATAGAATTACTTCCTGAACAAATTGATGAGATTTACGAGAGTTTTTCTGCCATGGGCGTTGACGTGATTCCCCGTTCTGATGAGGATGAAGACGAAGAGGACGAAGAAGTCGTTGAAAATGACGAAGATACTGAAGAAGAATATGATCTTTCAATTCCCGATGGCGTGGGACTTGATGATCCGGTTCGCATGTATCTAAAAGAGATCGGTAGAGTTCCGCTTTTAACGGCAGAAGAAGAGGTTGCTTTTGCAAAGCGAATCGAAGCAGGTGACGATGAAGCAAAGCGTCTATTGGCCGAAGCAAATCTCCGTTTAGTAGTAAGCATTGCAAAAAGATATGTCGGTCGTGGAATGCATTTCTTAGATTTGATTCAAGAAGGCAATCTGGGTCTTATTAAAGCGGTAGAAAAATTTGATTATCGCAAGGGTTTTAAGTTTAGTACCTACGCAACATGGTGGATTCGTCAAGCGATTACCAGAGCAATAGCTGACCAGGCCAGAACCATAAGAATTCCGGTGCATATGGTGGAAACTATAAATAAATTAACAAGGGTTTCGAGGCAACTACTTCAGGAATTGGGTCGTGCACCCTTGCCCGAAGAAATCGCCGAAGAAATGGATCTTACAGTGGAGCGAGTTCGTGAAATTATGAAAATCGCCCAAGAACCCGTATCCTTGGAAACACCCATTGGTGAAGAAGAAGATAGCCATCTTGGTGATTTCATAGAAGATCAAGAGGCAACTGCGCCGGCAGAGGCAGCCGCTTTTACAATGCTACAGGAGCAACTCGTCCAAGTTCTGGAGTCCTTAACACCTAGGGAACAGCAAGTACTTCGGTTAAGATTTGGGCTCGATGATGGGCGTGGACGAACACTAGAAGAAGTGGGTCAAGTTTTCGGTGTCACTAGAGAGCGAATAAGGCAAATTGAGGCAAAGGCCTTACGTAAATTACGTCATCCGAGCAGAAGTAAGAAATTAAAGGACTTTTTGGAGCAGTAATTTCATCTAACTATTGACACGGAGAGAATCGTCCCATATAATAAATCCGAACTGGACCCCTAGCTCAGTGGTTAGAGCAGCGGACTCATAATCCGTTGGTCCTGGGTTCAAGTCCCAGGGGGTCCACCATAACATTAATAATTTAACCACTGGTGCAAACCGGTGGTTTTTTATTTGAAGAGAGGGAGATAAATGGGTATAGTTGTTGCCGATCTGTGTAAAAGCATGGAAAAACTCGCCCCCCTAGAATATGCTCTAGATTGGGATAACGTTGGACTACAAATTGGTAGTTTTACACAAAATGTATCAACAGTATTAGTTACGTTGACTATTACTGAAGATATACTAAAAAAAGCCGTGGCTGAGGGCGTTGATTTAATAATTTCCCATCATCCCCTTATCTTTAAGCCACTACGCAAGATTGATATTGAGCTACCTCTTGGTAAAATGCTCCAAACTATTATTAAAAACGATATGGCTATTTATGTATCGCATACCAATTTAGATCAGGCGCCCTTCGGTTTAAATCATTGGTTAGCCAGGGAGCTAGATTTAAATGATTCAAAGATTTTGATACCACATTCCACTCCGGATGTAGGTTTGGGAAGAATCGGTAAAATCAAGCCAACTAGTCTTAAAGTTCTGGCGCAAACCTTAGATAAAATGTGGGATACTTCGGTTCGGGTCATAGGCGATGTTGGACAAACTGTTAGCACTTGTGCGGTAGTTGGCGGCTCGGGCGGCGATTTTATAAGTAACGCTAAAATTCGAGGTGCCGATGTTTTTATTACAGGAGATCTTTCGTACCATGACGCAATCGATGCAGCCGGTTTAGGCTTGGCCGTAATTGATGCAGGTCATTTTGCCACTGAGAAAATTATGGTTTCTGAAGTATCGAAATTCTTGGTGGAAGAATTTGGTCACAATATCAATGTTTTGGAAGAATGCGGTGAAGATCCATTTTACCTTTAAAAGCAATAGGTCGTGTGTTATAATAAACATGTTGAGTGAACCAGATGATCGCGAAGTAATACTTTGAGGAAAGTCCGAGCTCCAAAGGGCAGGGTGCTGGGTAACGCCCAGTGGAGGCAACTCTAAGGCTAGTGCCACAGAAACAAACCGCTCTTTAATGACAAAGTCATTATGAGTAAGGCTGAAAAGGTGAGGTAAGAGCTCACCAGCGATTAGGTGACTAATCGGCTAGGTAAACCCCATCCGGAGCAAGGTTAAATAGGGAAGAAGAGGCTGCCCGTCTCGTATCACTTCCGGGTTGACCGCATGAGATCTTAGGTAACTGAGGTCCTAGATAGATGATCATCCACGACAGAACTCGGCTTATCGGTTCACTCAGTTTGCATATTTCACCTGAATACGAAAAGTATTCAGGTTTTTTTATGTTAAATTTGAAAAAGAAGAAGGATATCCCCTAAATTCAACGAATATGGTCAGCAATGTGGTAGATAGTGGGGGAAAGTGGGGAAATTGTACAAGGGGGTGGCGGGAATGTTCATGGGTGAATATCAACATAGCCTAGATGCTAAAGGGCGCTTGATTATTCCTGCCAAATTTCGCGAAGAATTAGGAGAAGGGGCTGTTTTAACCAGAGGCTTAGATAATTGTCTTTTCCTATTTCCCTCTGAAGAATGGAGTGCACTAGAAACAAAATTAAAAACTTTGCCACTGACTAAAGGTGGTGCCAGGCAGTTTGTTCGTTTTTTGTTTTCAGGTGCTACCGAATGCGAACTTGATAAACAAGGACGCATCAACTTACCCCTTAATCTTAGGGAATTTGCCACCATCGAAAAGGATGCTGTGGTCATTGGAGTCTCAAATCGAGTTGAAATCTGGAGTAAAGAGAAGTGGGATTCTTATGTAGAATGTGCCGAGGAGGCATTTGAAGACATAGCAGAAAATATAGTGGACTTAGGAATTTAAGTAAAGGGTGGGCTTAAATGCAATTCACGCATGAATCGGTATTACTTGAGGAAACNATTCAAGCTTTAAAACCGAAGGCCGGCGGCATATATGTTGATTGCACATTGGGAATGGCAGGGCATAGCAAGGCCGTGTTGGCTTCGAAGCCGGGCATTAGGCTCATTGGTATAGATCAAGACGAAGAGGCCTTAGAACGTGCTGAAAATCAGTTGAAGGCTTATAGAGAACAGGTAACTTTGGTGCATGGTAACTTTAGGGACTTAAAATCAATTTTGCAACAATTAAATATCCCGACGGTTACAGGTGTTTTAATGGATATAGGTGTCTCGTCACCTCAGTTAGACGATGGTGAACGCGGCTTCAGCTATCATCAAAGTGCAAGGCTTGATATGAGGATGGATCTCACCAATCCACTGGATGCATGGACTATTGTAAATACATATGATGAAGACGAGCTAACGAAGATAATTTCGGAATATGGTGAAGAGCGATGGTCTAAAAGAATCAGTCAGTTTATAGTTACCGCACGTATGCAAAGCACAATCGAAACAACAGAAGATCTTGTGAACGTCATCAAAAAAGCGATTCCTGCAGGGGCTAGAGAGGGCGGGCCCCATCCGGCGCGAAGGACCTTCCAAGCACTGCGCATTGCTGTAAATGACGAGTTAGGGGCGTTAAAGTCAGCATTAACGCAAGCTGTTGAGGTTTTAGATTCTTTAGGGAGATTGGCCGTTATTACCTTTCATTCCCTCGAAGATAGAATAGTAAAAAACTATTTTCAAAGCCTTTTGGGCAGATGTGAATGTCCACCAAATTTACCCATGTGCGTTTGCGGGCAGAAACAAACAGCAAGACTAGTTAACCGTAAACCCATTACGGCTTCAGAAGAAGAACTGGAAAGTAATCCGAGATCCCGTAGTGCAAAATTAAGAGTCATTGAGAAATTTTNAGGAGGGTTATTATGACCGCAGCGAGAAAGCTTGCAGAATCTTATTATTATGGCGAAGAAGTGCAACCGGTGCGAAATACACGAAGAAAACCAAAGCGTCGCTTTGTTCCGGTTACGGTGAAAATCTGCATTGTGGCAGCTTGCTGCGTGGCGGTGGCACTTTCCTATATTCAATTACAAGTGGTTTCTTATAATTTGAATACAGAAATAGCTTATCTGGACGAGCAGGTAAATGAGTTAATACAAAGAAATAAGCATTTAATGATAGAATTAGAATCAAAGCGTTCTTTGGCCAGAATCGAAGAATTGGCCCGCATGAATTTGGGTATGGTCAATCCACAGTTGACTGCAAATTTGGTAATCGAACAGCCTACCGGTTTAGCCAGTACAGAGCAGGGACGCTGGATTGATGGACAAATAGATCAAAGTGGAAGCAAAGGTTTCTTTGCAACGTTATCAACTTGGTTGAATAAGACCTTCCCGATAGGAGGGGTGGAAGCTGGCACGTTACAACGCTAGACGTTCAAGAATTAGAAGAGTTATTTTAATTTTTATGATTTGGACCTTGGGTTTTACGGGCCTTTTTGGTAGATTAGCTTTCCTACAGATCATCCGAAAAGACGAATACACTAATAGAGCCACCGCCCAACGCATGCGACCCGAAGTAATTGATGCTCAAAGAGGTAATATCCTAGATCGAAATCACAAAAATTTAGCTATGAGTGTGGGAGCTGATGCAGTATATGCCCTACCGGATAACATCGTCGATGTTCAAGGTACGGCAACGCAATTGGCTCCTTATTTGACGTTGTCCGTTGATGATCTTGTGAGATTATTAAGTAATACAAATTCAGTTAGCGTATGGCTGGAAAGGGGATTATCCCTAGAAAACGCACGTGCCATTCGTGAGCTTANATTACCCGGCATTAGATTGGTCAAAAGGCCGCAACGCTATTATCCTCAAGGGTCTTTGGCAGCTCATGTTATTGGTATAGCCGGTTCTGATAATCAGGGGCTAGAAGGCATAGAGTATTATTACGATTCAACATTAAGGGGCATACCGGGAAAACAATCCCGTGAAAAGGATGCTTCAGATCGGAATATCCCCGGGGGGAAGATAGAATTCATTCCTCCGCAAGCGGGATATGATTTAATTTTGACCATCGACTCAGTAATCCAGCATATGGCCGAAAAGAAATTGCAAGAAGCGGTTATGGCAAGTCAAAGTGATCGTGGTCTTGTATTAATAATGAACCCAACCACAGGGGAAATTTTAGCCAATGCCATTTTTCCCACATTCGATCCGAACAATTATCAAAGGGTAAAGACGGGCGATCGTCGCAATATCGCCATTACTGATCAATATGAACCCGGTTCTACCTTTAAATTTGTGACCGCGGCGGCCGGTCTAGAACTTAATTTAACACATAGTGAACGCTCTTTTCAAAGCGGTCTTTCTTGGGATGTGGGAGGTGGAAAGGTTAGAAATTCCGAAGTTAGAACAGTTCAAAATGTATCTTTTTTAGAAGCAATGGAAAGATCAGACAATATTGTATTTGCTAAATTGGCCGTGGAGTTGGGTCCCGAAAAATTTCATCAAGCGATTACAAACTTTGGTTTTGGAGCGAAATTAGGAGTGGACTTTCCCGGGGAAATTTCGGGCACAGTCCTTTCACCGTATATAGGTGGTAGAACTTTGCAGTGGGCTAATATAGGTTTTGGTCAGGGTATTGCAGTGACACCCTTGCAGCTCCTGTCTGCCGTGAATTCCGTAGCCAATGGGGGTAAAGTGTTAAAACCCTATTTCGTTAAAGAAATTCGGGATTATCAAGGGAAGCTCGTTGAAGAATTCAAACCCGTAATTACTCAAACCGCAATAAGTAAAGATACAGCCACATCAGTAAGTCAATTATTAAGATCTGTTGTAGTGAACGGTAATGGAAATAGAGCTGAAGTTGACGGCTACTTCATCGCCGGGAAGACAGGGACGGCGGAGGTTCCTAAAAATGGTGGTTATGGAGAAGAACGCATTGCTTCTTTTGTGGGTTTTGCACCAGTGGATGATCCTGCTTTATCTGTTTTAGTTCTATTGTTTAACCCCAAGGTTGAGTTAGCTTATGGTGGCGTAATTGCCGCACCGCTTTTCAGGGATATTATGGGGGAAGGCCTAGAAAATTTGGGTATAAAAAGGCGGCAGATAAGTAAGTCGCGTTCGTCTTTTGTTACCGTTCCTAACCTATCGGGTCTTTCTCCCACTGAAGCCATGGCAAGNTTAAGTGCGAATAATCTTCAGTGGTCGCTTGTGGGTGACGGTAATTTCGTTAGAGAGCAAACTCCCGGTCCGGGTTCGAGGGTAACTCCCCAGACCACCATCCATTTGTCATTTCAAGACAAAGATGATTTTGAAGAAGTAACTATTCCATCCATACTTGGTTTAAGTATGCGTGACGCATCGGCTAAACTTTCCGAATACGGGTTGCGAATTGTTATTAAAGGAAGCGGTATCGCTAAAAAGCAGTCTCCAAGCGCTGGTGCGAAGGTGCCTAAAGGTTCGGTCATTGAGGTGAATTTTGAAATCTAGAATTTAGGGGGACTATATGTGCATTTAAGACAGGTGTTGACGGGACTTGAATACAAGATGCGTGGTGACGAATGCGAAGTAACCGGCATTAGTTATGATTCTCGTAAGGTTAAACCAGGTGACTTGTTTGTCGCGATTTTGGGGCATAAAACCGATGGTCATAAATTTGCACAACAGGCTATGGAAAACGGTGCCGCAGCAGCATTGGTGCAACATTGGATTCCCGATCTTAACTTACCGCAAATATTGGTCGAGAACACCAGGTGTGCTCTTGGCTTGGTCAGTGCGAATTTTTTTGCTAACCCCAGTGAAAAGATTCGAGTTTTAGGAATTACAGGCACAAATGGGAAAACCACATGCACTTATTTGGTGAAGTCAATCTTGGAAGCCGCGGGATACAAAGTTGGGATTATTGGCACCATCCAAACCGTGATCGGTGATAAAGTTTTTGAATCCAATCGTACAACACCGGAAGCATCCGACCTGCAACGTATTTTAGCGGCAATGGTGGATGAAGGGCTTCACTTTGCGGTCATGGAAGTTTCGTCACATGCTTTAGAGTTGGAAAGGACGGTTGGTGTTAAATTTTCAGGTGCATTATTTACCAATCTATCCCAAGACCATTTGGACTATCATTCGAGTATTGATGAATATTTTAGGGCCAAAGTAAAATTATTTAATAAAGTATGCGGACCATCCATAATTAATCTTGATGATGAATGGGCAGTCCATCTTAAAGCTCTCTGTTCCGAACCCATCGTTACTTATGGTATAAATAGTAAAGCGGATTTAAGAGCCGAAAAGATTAAGTTGGAAAAGTCCGGGGTTTCTTATATACTTAAGGGTAGAGGCCATGAAATTCCCATCAAATTAAGGTTAACCGGATATTTTAACGTGTATAACTCCCTTGGTGCCGCAGCTCTTTGCCAAAGCCAAGGCATAACCATGGGAAAAATACAAGAAGGTCTAAAAATGCTTCCCGGTGTACCCGGCCGATTTGAAAAGGTTGATAATAAATCAGGCTTGCATGTGATAGTTGATTATGCCCACACGCCCGATGGTTTGGAAAATATTTTGCATACGGCCCGGGAACTTTTGGATGATGGGCGATTAATAGTGGTTTTTGGGGCTGGCGGCGATCGTGATAAAAGCAAGCGGCCACTGATGGGTTCGGTTGTAGCAAGGTTAAGTGATATTATTATTATCACCTCTGACAATCCCCGTACAGAAGATCCTTTAACGATCTGCGAAGAAATAAAGCAAGGTGTACAGCAGGTCGGCTCGGGGATTCAATATAGTATTATTGTAGATAGACGAGAGGCTATCCGACAGGCGATCAGTATGGCTAAACCAAATGATTTGGTAATCATTGCAGGTAAAGGTCATGAGAATTACCAAGAATTCGCCCAGGGTCGGATTCATTTTGATGATGTGGAAGAAGTAAAGATGGCCATTGAGGAGCTGAAATATTAATGCGTCCATTAACATTGGAACAAATTGCAGAATTTACAAAAGGTCAAGCGGTTGGCGCCGGAGTTGCAAATAATGTCATTATTGACAGCCGATTGGCAAAAGAAAAAAGCCTTTTTATTGCGTTACCGGGGGAAAATGCAGATGGTCATGATTATGTACCTGAAGTGCTGGCTGCAGGTGGTTTTGCTATTGTGAAAAAGGGTTCCCATCCAGGCCCCGGGGTTGTATATGTGGATGATCCTTTGCAAGCGTTGCAAGACTTAGCCAGAACTTACCTTAAAAAATATCCCGTTACGGTAGTGGCGATTACCGGAAGTAATGGTAAAACATCTACTAAGGATATGGTTATTCAGGTTTTGCGCACCAAGTATTCTGTGCATGGTACAGAAAATAATTTTAATAATGAGATCGGCGTACCCTTAACCGTCTTAGGACTTAATGAGGAACATCAGATCTTAGTGGCTGAAATGGGTATGCGCGGACTTGGTCAGATTAAGCAACTAACCGAAATTTGTCCACCTGATTACGGGGTAATAACGAATATTGGCCCGGTTCACTTAGAGCTTTTAGGTAGTATGGGTAATGTCGCTCAAGCCAAAGGGGAGCTACTCGCGGCGATGGATACCGAAGGAATTGCCATCTTGAACGGCGATGATCCATCGGTTAGGGGTCAAGCCCGCTCATTTAAAGGCAAACTTTTTTATTATGGTCTTGATGTGGCAAATGATTTAGTTGCCAGGGGCATATTGCCCAGTTTAGAAGGTCACCCCTCGTTTTCTGTGGAACTTGAAGGCGAAGAGGAAATACAGGTGCAACTAGAAATTCCGGGCATCCACAACGTTTGGAATGCTTGCGCTGCATTAGCCGTTGGCTTACATTTTGATATCCCGTTAATTGATGGCGCAAAATCCCTTGAAAAGATTTCTTTAAGTTCAATGCGCCTAGAAGTCCAGCGCAATTCTGATGGCGTTATTATTATTGATGATAGTTATAACGCCAGCCCAAACTCTACGAAGGCTGCTTTAGACACCATAACTCATATGTATTGTTCAGGTAGACGTGTGATCATTTTAGGTGACATGTTGGAATTGGGCGATATAGCCGAAGAAGCACATAGGGAGATTGGTGAATGTGCAGGTGAGTCCAGTGATGATTTAATCTTTATAGGTGAATATGCAAACTTAATGCGGGAAGGTGCTGGTAAAGGCGAAATCTTCTCATCTGTAGACGAATTTCTGCAAGCTAAATACGAATTTTCCGAAGGTGACCTTGTTTTAGTAAAAGCAAGCCGAGGTCTACATTTTGAGAGAATTGTAGAACATTTAATGAAAGGTGAAGAATAATGTCTTTTCCCTTTACTCTCTTTTTAAGCGCCTTTATTGCTTTTGGGGTTTCTTTATTACTAGGCCAGCGAACCATTCGTTATTTGCGTAGATTAAAGATTGGGCAACAAATCAGAGATGATGGTCCCAAAACCCACTTAGACAAAGAAGGCACTCCCACCATGGGAGGCGTTTTGATTGTGTTTTCCATTGTTGTCGCGGTTGTCCTTTTTCCCCCGGTGACAAACAACAACATAATCATGCTTTTTGCCACTCTGGCTTTCGCCCTTGTGGGTTTTTTAGATGATTTTATTAAAATCATCGCTAAACGATCTCTGGGTTTACGTGCACGGGAAAAATTGGTGGCCCAATTCGGTGTGGCGATTTTGATCGCTATATACGCAAGTGCCAGGGTTGGTACGGATTTATTAATTCCTTTTACAAAACAAGTCTTGGTTTTACCGACGTTCATTTTTATTCCTTTTACGGCGGTAGTTATTGTCGGCGCCGCCAATGCAGTAAATTTAACTGATGGGCTTGACGGGTTAGCCGCGGGGAGCACCGCCATAAGTGCGACTGTAATAGGATTAATCTCCTATTTACTAGGCTATTATGACCTGGCGGTGTTCAGTGGTGTATTAGTCGGTGCTTGTTTGGGTTTTTCTTGGTTCAATGCACCACCTGCACAAGTTTTTATGGGTGATACCGGTTCTTTGGCCTTGGGTGCAGCATTAGCTACACTCGCGACTTTAACAAAAACCTCTTTATTTTTACCCATAGTGGGGGGGTTATTTGTAATAGAAACCTTATCCGTCATAGTGCAGGTTATTTATTTTAAAATGTCAAAAGGTAGGCGCCTTTTCAAAATGGCCCCTTTGCACCATCATTTTGAACTATTGGGCTGGGCGGAGAGTAAAGTAATGATTCGTTTTTGGTTAATTTCCATAATTTTTGCGNTTCTTGGGTTGTGGGCGATCCTCTAAATGCATAAAGATTAGGGAGGGGGCGAAAATCATGTTCGTAAAAGGTGGAAAACCGGATCTTTTTATTTTTGTTGCCGTTATTGTTTTACTCAGTCTTGGGCTGGTCATGGTTTTTAGTGCCTCGTCTATTATGAGTCTGTCTGAATTCAGCAATCCCTATCATTATGTTCAGCGGCAGACAATTCTAGCCCTTGTGGGATTGGTACTTATGTTTATTTTAATGAAGGTTGATTATCGTATTTTTAAGCCGTTGGCCCTGCCGGGTCTTGTGCTTTCATTTGTACTACTTGTTTTGGTATTATTCATCGGAAAAGGCACAGGAGGAGCAACACGCTGGATTCGCCTTCCCGGATTTAATCTACAACCTTCAGAAGTGGCTAAATTAATTATGGTCAACTATGTGGCCGTATATTTAAGCAATAAACGGGAAAATGCTCGCAAATTTTTACAGGGATTTTTACCTATCTTGGTTATTACTGCGGGACAGTTCCTTTTAATAATGTTAGAACCTGATTTTGGAACGGGGGCTGCGTTGGTTTTCACGGTATTCGTCATGCTTTTTGTGGGCGGTGCCCACTTGGGTCAGTTTGTATCGACTATTGTGGTTTCTTTACCGGTTTTGATCTATATAGTAAGTAGAAAAGAGTATCGTGTGCGAAGGCTGTTTGCCTTTTTAGATCCATGGTCAGATCCTACTGACACCGGTTGGAATGTGATACAATCTTTGCTTGCCATCGGTTCGGGGGGTTTATTCGGACTCGGTCTTGGAAGAAGCAGACAAAAGTTTTCTTACTTACCCGAGCACCACACAGACTTTATTTTCGCAATTCTTTGTGAAGAATTGGGGTTTCTCGGTGGGGTTTCGGTGTTGTTTCTTTTTTTCATAATTGCTTGGCGTGGATTACGAATTGCCATGCGTGCTCCTGATCTTTACGGAAGTTTATTAGCAATAGGCATAACATCCATGATTGCTTTTCAAGCCATGCTTAATATTGGCGTTGTCAGTGGTTCTCTACCGGTAACAGGAATTCCGTTACCTTTTATTAGTCATGGAGGTTCATCACTTTTAATTAGTTTAGCAGGTATAGGTATTTTACTTAATATCTCTGCCCAATGTAGAGAATAGATTCGCGTTTCACCTAAAACCCCATTCCGCATAGAATGAACGGAATGAATAGGGTAGAGGTGATACCATGAATTGTTTTCAAGTTGAAGGTGGGCACCATTTAGAGGGAAAAATTAGAATAAACGGAGCAAAAAATTCTGCACTTAAGCTAATGGTTGCATCTTTATTGGGTAATGGGAAATATGTTCTTTCTGACGTACCGCATATTTCTGACGTATATACGATGTGTGAAGTGTTACAAGCACTAGGTGCCGAAGTAGCGCTACAGTCAAATATATTGGAATTGAATGTAACTTCTATTCATGGCCGAGTTCCTGATGATCTAGCTAAATCCATGCGTGCATCGATACAAGTTATGGGCCCGCTTTTAGCAAAATTAGGCTGGGTAAAAGTTGCCCATCCGGGTGGATGTGCCATAGGTACACGTCCACTAGATTTGCATCTCAAAGGCTTAAGAAAAATGGGTGCATCAATTGATGTAAAAGACGAGTTACTTATTGCTAGGGCAAATAAATTGCATGGAGCAAACATACACTTGCATTATCCCAGCGTTGGTGCGACCGAAAATATTATGATGGCTGCCACTTTAGCCCAAGGTGATACCATAATAAGTAATGCCGCCAGAGAACCTGAGATTGTTGATGTGCAAAACTATTTGAATAAAATGGGCGCAAAAATTAGCGGGGCCGGAACATCTGCCATAAAAATAACCGGCGTCAAAGAACTAGAAGCAACGAATTATAGTGTTATACCAGATAGAATTGAAGCCGGTACTTATCTTTTGGCTCTTTTAATCACAGGCGGCAAGGGTACCTTAACTAATGTTCGACCGAAGCATTTTGCATCTTTGATAAAAGTGGTCAGGGAAATGGGAGCCTATGTGGATATAAAAAATGATTCAATAACTTTAGATTCACCTCAAAAACTTTTGCCCTTTCACTTATTCACAGAGCCGTATCCCGGGTTTCCCACAGATTTGCAACCGCAAATGGTAGCTGTGGCTACACAAGCACATGGTATAAGCCTACTTACAGAATCTGTCTTCGATAGGCGGTTTGGTTATATAACTGAATTGCAAAAACTAGGAGCCAAAGTAGATGTAGAAGAGGGGCAAGCACGCGTTATCGGGGATAGAAGACTTAAAGGAACGGGATTGGTTTCTCGCGATTTAAGGGCAGGCGCCGCCTTGGTATTAGCTTCGCTTTGTGCTGACGGACATTCCACCATTGAAGGAATCGAACATATTGAGCGAGGCTATGAATCTATGGAATTAAGATTAAGGGAACTGGGTGCAAAAATCAGCAGAATTACATGTTAAAAGGGTGGGTTCAGTGGTTTCAAACAAATCTAAGACCAAGACAGCCTTATCTATGCTTATTGTTTCTCTAGTTATTCTTATGTACTCTTGGTTTAATTCCAATATCTTCATAACAGAAAACTTAGAATGGACAGGCCTACATTATTTAGATTCTAATCAGTTAGATTCATATATAAATATGGCACCTACTAATGTTTGGCGGTTAGATACGGGGGATTTAATCGGAACTTTAGTGGACCATCCTTGGATTGACAGTGCAAAGATTTCATGGAGATGGCCGAATAGGATAATGGTAAATATAACAGAATGTGAACCAATAGCACAGATACCTACTCCCGCCGGGTGGATCTTAATGGATGGGGAAGGGAAGTTGTTGCCCCCTACTAGCAGTACCTCTGTATACCATCTACCCATCGTAAATAACCTTGATCTAGACTCTGCAGAGCAAATAAGATCTACGGCAAGGGTAATGAAAAGTATACCCCGGAGTTTGCATGAGTCTATTTCGGAGTGGAATGTTCAAACCCGCACTTTTATTGATAGTTCAGGCACGGAGATCCTTATGGGACAGGCAGTTGAATTAGGAGAGAAGTTTAGGCTTTTAGAGCAAATCTTGAATGATTTGGCACAAAAGAATGCAAAAGCAAAAAAAATAGATTTACGAGTTCCTCGCAATCCGGTGGTTACGATTTTATAGTTTTTTTATTACTGAAAAAGGAAATGCGCTATGAATGTGGAAATGGGTAAATCGAACTTGTAAATTGATGGTGAAGAAGGGGGATCCCATGTTCGAATTTGATCTTGATAATGTTCAGTTTGCTGATATAAAAGTGGTTGGTTGCGGCGGTGGCGGCAGCAATGCTGTTAATCGCATGATCGCGGCTGATTTAAAGGGTATTAAATTCCTTGCGTTAAATACAGATGCCCAATCTCTACAAATGTCTGAGGCCCAAATAAAGATTCAGCTTGGCGAAAAGTTGACCAAAGGTTTAGGTGCAGGCTCTGATCCTACCATAGGTCAACGTTCGGCAGAGGAATCTCGTGACGAAATTCGTGCCGCACTTGAAGGGGCCGATATGGTATTTATTACCGCTGGAATGGGCGGGGGAACCGGTACAGGTGCAGCCCCGATAGTGGCGGAGATAGCCAAAGAATTACAGGCCCTTACCGTTGGTGTAGTGACCAAGCCTTTTACGTTTGAAGGTCGTCGCCGAAGAGAGCAGGCGGATAAGGGCATAGAACAACTTAAAAATAGGGTTGATACCCTGATTACAATTCCTAATGATCGCCTTTTACAAGTAGTGGAAAAGCGAACATCAATGCTCGATGCATTTAAGGTAGCCGATGATGTTTTGCTCCAAGGCGTACAAGGCATTTCCGACTTAATTACTGTTCCTGGATTGATTAATCTAGACTTTGCCGATGTGAGAACAATTATGACAGAAGCAGGATCTGCTTTAATGGGTATAGGTAATGCCTCAGGTGAAGAAAGGGCAGTAGAGGCGGCTCGTCAGGCCATATCGAGTCCCTTATTAGAGGCATCAATTGAAGGAGCTAAAGGGATCCTCCTTAGTTTAACGGGTAGTTCGAATTTAGGATTATTTGAAGTCAATGAAGCGGCAGAAATTGTTGCTCAAGCCGCGGATCCGGATGCCAATATAATTTTTGGAGCCGTTATTGACGAAAGTCTAGGCGATTCCATTAGGGTTACAGTAATCGCCACCGGTTTTGATTTGCCCAAAAAGAATGAGGGGTTTAAAATTACTAAAGAGTTAGATGTCAGGCCTTTCACAGATAATGAATTAGACATTCCGGCGTTTCTAAGAAAAAAGTAGTGGCCGGTGAAAAACACTTCATATTTCATCTAAATAAATAGATGGTTCCCATATACTGCGGAACCATCTATTTTTTAACCTTCGTAGACGTACTTCATTCCTCATCTATTCCATCTTTTTAATTTCTTGCTCTAACTTCTTTAAAATCTTTTTTTCAAGTCTTGATATATAAGATTGGGAAATGCCCAAAAGCTCAGCCACTTCTCGCTGGGTTTTTTCTTGTTCTGTG
>JGI24708J26588_10000700_pt1 | contig 27232 bp, 31 predicted proteins | sample BioPla1DNA2_FD_26588 | JGI IMG/M metagenome (IMG submission 26588) | reverse complement strand
GCTCCTGTTGTAGGGGCAGGGTTGCTGACAGGCTTGATGGTGGCAGTTTTCCAGGCCACCACCCAGATACAGGAACAGACACTGGCTTTTATACCAAAGATACTGGCAGTCATGATAGCACTGGCAGTATTTGGCCCCTGGATGTTAAATACAATTGTTGATTTTGTTGTGAATCTCTTTCGTTTTATTCCCCAGGTAGTCGGTTAGGTTGAATGACTATGGATTTACAGAATATTTTTAGTAATTATATCTATATTTTTATATTAATCATGATTCGCTATATAGGTTTGTTTATGATAGCCCCTGTTTTTGGCAGCAGGGTAATACCGGCAAGGGTACGCCTGGCCTTAATTCTTTTTTTATCTTTTATTACCTTTCCTATTTTGAGTAATACCCAGGGGGCAGAGGTACCTGAAAATTTGCTGGCTGTCATGTTATCTGTCTTTGGCGAATTTGCTGTTGGCCTGAGTGCTGGCTTTATCTCTTTTCTGCTCTTTGCAGCGATTCAATTTGCCGGGCACTATATGGACATGAGCATGGGGTTTGCCATTGTTAATGTAATTGATCCTATCAGCCAGACCCAGGCTCCTGTCCTGGGACAATTTAAAAACATCCTGGCTATTCTTGTATTCCTTGCCATCAATGGTCATCATCTTTTATTGAAAGCAATTTATTATTCCTATCAGCTTATTCCCTTAGGGAGGGTTAATTTCTCAACTGCCTTTTTCCGTTATATTTTCAGTATTGGCAGTGAGTTTTTCCGGATTGCAATCTTGATAGCTTTACCCATTACAGGCACCCTGTTTGTAGCTAATGTAATCCTGGGCTTTCTGGCCAGAACCATGCCGCAGATGAATATTTTTATTATCGGCTTACCTTTAAAGGTTTTATTAGGTTTTTTAATATTATCCTTATCCCTTGTTTTTACTATGTATTATTTCCAGGATCTCATTGCAGGGATGTACAGGAATTTATCTGAGCTTATAAAAATAATTGGTCAGGGGTGAGTTTTATGCCAGGTTCCACTGGTGAAAGAACGGAAAAACCTACGCCCAGGCGATTGCAGAAAGCCAGGGAAGAAGGACAGGTTGCCAGAAGCCAGGAACTGGCTAATGGGTTTAGCCTGCTGGCCAGTTTTCTTACTCTCAGTTTTATTTTTGAGAAAATTATAGATGCTATGGCCAGACAGATGCGGGCCAGTTTTACCATGAGAAGCATTCCAGAATTTACTATAGAGTCAGCTTTTACCCTCTTGATAGGGAGATTGCTATATATCGCAAGTACGATGGCTCCTCTATTGCTGGTCACAGCAGTAGTCGGTATTACTATTGGTTTTTTACAGGTGGGCCCTCTTTTTGTACCGAATTTGATTTTACCAAAATTGAACAGGATTAATCCTATTTCAGGGTTTAAAAGATTATTCTCACTACGTTCCCTGCTGGAGTTGGGAAAATCACTGGTCAAAATAATAATTATTGCCTTTATCAGTTATAATCAGTTGAAGTCAGCCTGGCCCCTTCTTTTGAGTACCATCCAACAGGGTATAGAACCAGCCCTGCTTTTAATGTTAAAAATAATATTCCGGGTTGCAGTAAACATAATCATCTTCCTGGTTGTATTGGGGGTTGCCGATTTTGCCTACCAAAAATATGACCACATGAAAAACCTGCGGATGACTAAATATGAAGTGAAACAGGAATACAAGGAGCAGGAAGGGGACCCGCAGATTAAATCAAAGAGAAGACAGAAACAGCTGCAGATGAGTTTGAACAGGATGATTCAGGCACTGCAGGAGGCAGATGTGGTAATCACCAACCCTACCCATGTTGCTGTGGCTTTAAAGTATGATATAGATACGATGGAGGCCCCGGTAGTGGTGGCCAAGGGGGAGGGTTATATGGCCCTGAGGATTAAAGAGAAAGCCAGGGAATTTGGTATTGAGATTGTGGAGAACCCGCCTCTGGCCAGGGCCTTAAACAGCAGCACAGAGATTGGACAGGAGATTCCTGTTGAGTTGTATCAGGCTGTTGCTGAAGTGCTGGCCTTTGTATTTAGAAGCAGCCGGAGATATTGATTATATTGATTTTAATATTGGAATCATATATGTTTTTTCTTAAAATGATGAGTATTGAAAGGAGACTAAGCTGTGGCTTCTGTTTCAACAGCAAGGACTAATGACTTTATAATAAGACAGTTAAATGAAAATAGCGATATCTTATTTGCGCTGGCAGTAGTTGGCGTTATAATCATGTTAATTATTCCCATGCCAACCTGGTTCCTGGATTTTATGCTGGCAGCAAATATCACTTTCTCCATGGTAGTTCTCCTGGTTACTATTTATAATACGGAGCCGCTGAACCTATCTGTTTTCCCGTCTCTTTTGCTTTTTTCTACCCTTTTCCGGCTGGCTCTGAGTGTTTCTTCAACCAGATTGATCCTGGGTCAGGCCTATGCAGGTAAGGTTATTGAGAGTTTTGGTAATTTTGTCGTAGGCGGTAATTATGTGGTTGGTTTGATCATTTTCCTGATCCTGGTTGTTATCCAGTTTATAGTCATTACCAAGGGTGCAGAGAGGGTTGCCGAGGTTGCTGCCCGTTTTACCCTTGATGCCATGCCTGGAAAACAGATGAGTATCGATGCCGACTTAAATGCCGGGATTCTTACTGAGGAAGAGGCCCAGGCGGAGAGACTTAAAATCCGCCAGGAAGCCGATTTCTATGGGGCCATGGATGGTGCCACCAAGTTTGTAAAAGGGGATGCCATCGCTTCCATAATAATCGTTTTAATAGATATTATCGGTGGTTTGATTATTGGTGTTTTGCAGCATGGAATGGCTCTTGCTGAAGCAGGAAGGATCTATGTACTGCTGACAGTGGGGGACGGCCTGGTCAGCCAGATACCTGCCTTGATGCTCTCAACTGCTACAGGACTTGTAGTTACCAGGGCAGCCTCTGCTGACATGAATATGGGAGAAGAGATGACCAGGCAGCTGACCGCTCAACCCAAGGCTTTATTTGTAGCTTCTGCTGTTTTACTTCTTCTGGGTATTGTACCAGGCCTGCCGGCAGTACCATTTTTCGCCCTGGCTGTCTTTATAGGGTTTATAGGATATCTGATTAGTAAACAATCCCAGGTTGTAGAAGAGGAAGAAATGGTGGAAGAGGATATACAACAAATCAGGGCCCCGCTGGCAGAGGAATTAAATGAACTGGTTAAGGTAGACCCACTGGAAGTAGAGGTTGGCTATAATCTCATCTCTCTGGTTCTACCGGAACAGGGCGGGGACTTCCTGGACCGGGTAGCCATGGTCAGGAGACAGATGGCCCTTGAAATGGGAATGGTTATACCACCGGTCAGGATCCTGGATAACCTGCAGCTGGATGCCAATTCCTACAGGATAAAACTGCATGGTGTAGAAATCAGCCGTTACCGGATTTTGCCGGACCACTATCTGGCTCTGTCTTCCGGCCTGGAAAGCAGCAAGCTTGAGGGGATTGAGACAAAAGAACCAGCCTTTGGGACCCCGGCTATCTGGATTACGGAAATGCAGAAAGAAGAGGCGGAAATGTCCAATTATACTGTTGTTGACCCGCCCTCTGTCATGGCAACACATTTAACGGAGATAATCAGGGAACATGCCTACGAGTTACTGGGCCGGCAGGAAGTCAAAAATACGATTGATAAAATCAAGGAGGAGTATCCTGCCGTGGTGGAAGAACTCTTACCTGATCTGCTTACCGTAGGAGAAATCCAGAAGGTATTGCAGAATCTGTTGTGGGAGGGTATTCCCATCAAAAATATGGTGACTATCCTGGAGACCCTGGCCGATTATGCCAGCAAAACCAGGGACATACAGCTCCTGACAGAATATGTGCGCCAGGCCCTTGCCCGCCAGATTTGCAGCCTTTATCAGGAAAGTGACGGGGTTCTCTATGTAGTAACAGTAGACCCTCAACTGGAGGACAGTTTACTTCAGGCCCTGAAACAATCAGAACAGGGGAATTATCTGGCCCTGGGACCGGACCAGGCCCAGGAATTGATTCAAAAGGTGGCTGCAGCCATGAGGGGTTTACTGGAACAGGGACATGACCCCATTGTGCTGACAGCACCCCTCCTGCGCAGGCCGTTGAAAGAGTTTACCTATCGTTCCATCAGGGAATTGATCGTTCTATCATACAATGAACTGGATCCACAGGTCAAGGTAGAAGTAATAGGGATGGTGAATTAAGGTGAAGGTAAAGAAATATGTAGCTGAAACTATGCAGGATGCCATCTTCAAAGTAAAGGCTGATCTGGGTCCTGATGCTATAATTCTCAATACCAGTAAATTTAAGAAAGGAGGTTTCCTGGGCCTCTTTTCCAGGACCATGGTAGAGGTAGTGGCAGGGGTTGAGGAGAAGAGTACTGAGAAAGAGTTCCAGAATAATCTTGCCCTGCAGGAGATTGCTGAACTGAAAAATATGGTCCATGAAATACATAAAAACTGGGAGAATGACCGTTTCCTCCAGGATTTGCCGGAAGAACTGGTTGAAATATATAAATATCTCAATGACCAGGGTGTAATCAGTAGTCTGAACAAGGAGATTATTAGCCTGCTGGAAAAAGGAAATCCTGAAAAAAAGGAGGAATTACTTTCACATCTTAAGTTAATCCTGAAGGAGTATATCGGTGAAGGACAGGGTATAGTCCTGAACGGCCAAAAAAAAGTGGTGGCTTTTGTCGGTGCCACCGGTGTAGGTAAGACTACCACCATTGCCAAGCTGGCGGCCCATTTTGTCCTGGATGAAGGTAAAAAGGTCTGTCTTATAACAACTGATACCTACCGGATTGCAGCTGTACAACAGTTACAGACCTATAGTGATATAATTAATATTCCTATTCATGTAGCCTATAATGAAAAGGAACTGGAGAAACTGCTTAGTTATGATTTAAAGGGGAAATATGACCTGATTTTAATTGATACTGCCGGCAGCAGCTGGAATGACCGTTTTCAGCTGGGCCGCCTGAAGAGATTATTCAGGGAAGGTTTGGTGGATGAGGTTCATCTCATCCTCAGTTTAAATACCAAGAGTCATATTCAAAAAGAGGTTGTTGAAAAATTCTCAATAGTTAATCCTGATAAGCTGCTTTTGACAAAACTGGATGAGGCAAATAGATTTGGTGACCTTCTTAATATCAGGAACTTCTGTAAGCTTCCCTATTCATACATTACTATGGGCCAGAATGTTCCGGATGATATCCAGGCAGCAGACACAGATATATTAATGGATTATCTGATAGGTGATCTAGATGTTTGATCAGGCAGCAGGTTTAAGAAAAAGGGTAAATGGTATAAAAAACAGCCGGGTGATTGCAGTAGCCAGCGGCAAGGGTGGTGTTGGCAAGACCAATGTTGCAGTAAACCTGGGCCTGGCTCTGCGGAAAAGGAATTTAAGGGTGCTCCTGATTGATGCTGATCTGGGTACAGCCAATATAGATGTTTTACTTGGCCTTACCCCGAATTTTCATCTGGGCCATTTCTTGAGTGGTGAGAGAGAGCTTAATGAAATTATCATTGATGGTCCGGGGGGATTAAATATTCTGCCAGGTACATCAGGCCTGGAGGAGTTTCTGGATATCAGCCGGAGACAGGTGGAAAGGCTCCGCTTCCTCTCTTTTCAGTTAGAGTCAAGCTATGATATAATATTAGTAGACATCAGTGCTGGAGTACATAGCAATAATATTAACTTTATTTCTATCTGTGACGAGGTTATTGTTGTCCTGGTTCCTGAACCAACAGCTATTATGGATGCCTATAGCCTGGTGAAGATATTACACAACCATCAGTATAGCGGCAAGATTAATCTCCTGATAAACCAGCTGAATTCCCGCCAGGAAGGCAAGGGAATCCTGGAAAGGATGAGTAAAGTAATCAGGGATTATCTGGGTATCCAGGCGGAGATTGTTGGTTATATACCTTTTGATAATCACCTCCGGCAGGCAGTCAAAAAACAGAAAGCCCTGCTGGATCTTTATCCTGGTTCAAAGGCTGGACAGGCCTTTGATGAGGTAGCAGAAGTACTGGTAAATAAACAGGCAGAAAATACTGTTGACAGAGATAATGATAAAGAAGGATTTATAAATAGGTTGTTGAATTTATTTAAATAAAGGGATTTATTGTCTAAAAGCAACAGTAACAGGATGGGTGATAAAATGAGTGGAGAACACAAGATAGAGGTGAATCAGAAATTTGAATTGATTGTAGAAGAGGGTCCCTATAAAGGCAATTATTTGAGCCAGGTAGCTGATATTACTGCTGATGCAATTAAGGTTACTGTACCCTTTGTTCACGGAGAAATAATACCCCTGCGTTTGAATCTGGATGTGCTCATGTATTTTACTGGAGTACAGGCCGCTTATTCTTATAGAGTAAAGATAATCGGCAGGGAAGAAGAGGGAGAGGTGCCCCTTTTGGTCTTGAGCAGGCCTGAAGAGAAATACCGGATTCAAAGGAGAGAGTTTTTTCGTCTGGAAGTAAGGGAAAAAGTCCTTTACCGGCTCCTGGATGATAGCCTGGAACCTATTTCTGATTTTAAAGAAACCCATACCATTGATATAAGCGGCGGCGGTGTCAAAATGTTTATAAATGAACCGGTCCTGAAGGGTACTTATCTGGAGCTTTTCCTGCAGATTCCTGGACTGGAGAGTACAGCTATAATTTCCCAGATAGTAAATATTTTTGATGTTGAAGCAGGGCTGGCTGTCGGCATCAAATTTATAGAGATAGATGAATTTATCCAGGAAGAAATAATCAGTTGGTTGTTTGACTATCAGCGCAAGTTACGGCAGAAAGGTTTGTTATAGCAAATGAGGGGACGAATTTTTATCTCTATGCTTTCCGGAATACTGGCTTATGCTCTTGCTGTTGTTCTGGGGGTCAGTACCGGACTTGAGCTGGAAGAGATTTTTATAAAAAGTATCTTTGCTTTCATAATTATCTTTGCAGGTTCTTTTTTACTCCTCTATTTTCTGGAAAAGGTTCCTCTGAATGAGACAAAAGAGACAGAAACGGAAACAGATGATGTTAAGTTTACGGAGGAGGATGAAATAGAAACAGTTGAAGCTGTAGAAAAGGAAGAGGAGGATATAGAGGAAGATTCATTCTTCCCTCTTGAGATACCTGTTGTAGAGGTTGAAGAGGCTCAATAGATAGATTGGAGGGAGAAGAATGTCTATCCCCATAGAAAAACAGGAGGAAATGGAACTCTGGCGCCAATTTAAAGAGGATGATTCTTTTGCAGCACGGCAGCAGTTAATTATCAGGTATCTCCCTCAGGTTAAGTACCAGGTAGGCAGGATAAAGATGTACCTTCCTGAATTCATTGAAGAGAGTGATCTGGAGAGCTATGGTGTCATTGGATTGATTGATGCAATTTATAAATTTGATTATAAAAAAGGCATTAAATTTAACACTTATGCCAGTAGGAGGATCAGGGGAGAGATAATTGATTATCTGCGGAGACTTGATTGGCTGCCTCATACTGTAAGGAGGGAAGGAAGGATAGTAAAAAATGCAGTAGAGCAATTTACCAGCAAATATGGCCGCAGACCTTCCATTAATGAACTGGCCCGGGCCCTGAATATGAGTGAAGAGAGGATAGAAAACCTGTATTCCCTGCTCTATTCCTCACAATGGTTTTCACTCCATGAGGTTTTAGGTGATACCCAGTTGTTTGAGTTTATCCAGGATAAAGAGGAAAATCAGCCTGAGGAAATGTACCAAAAGAAAAGAAGTGAAGAACTGCTGGCAGAGGCCATCGATAATTTAAATGATACCGAGAGGCTGGTCATATCATTATATTATTACGAAGGGCTTACTCAGAAGGAGATTGCAGAGATTATGGNCCTATCTCCAGCAAGGGTATCCCAGCTGCATAAAAAAGCAATATACCGCTTAAGAGGTTCCCTGGCCAGAAAAAAAGAGCAGCTAATTTAATAGGAAGAGGGGGCTAATATGGCTGATAAAATAAAGGTGGTGGCAAGAACTAAAGAAGAAGCAATAGAATTAGCCAGAAAGAAACTGGCAGTAGAAGGAAATGTTGCTTTAAATATTGTGGAAGTAGGAAAAGAGGGTGGCTTTCTGGGAATAGGCAGAAAGACGGTATATGAGGTGTCTTTACAGGAGGGGCTCACCAAGAGGGAGCAGGACATACTGGCCATGGTCAATGGCGGCCTTGATGTAGATGGTACCTTTAAGATAAAAGTTGCTGATGACGGTATTTTCCTGAAAATAACACCACCAGAAGGAAGAGGAGATTCGGTCAGCTATCAATTGGTAAGGTTGGCCCTGGAGAAAAAAGAAATAGTACAGATTGACTGGAAAACTGTCCAGAATGCAATCCATGATGCTACAGGTGAGTGGGTATTGATTGCACCACGCCTACCTGAATTAGATCGAGATGGCCATGTAAGGGTTGAGATCAGCAATGACCAACTGCGTGCCTATATCAGTTATACACCGGCTCTGGGTGGTAAGGAACTCAGTGCAGAAGAAATCATAAAGATTCTAAAAGAAAATAATGTAGTCTTTGGTATCAAGGAAGAGAAGATACAAAGTTTTGCACAAAAGCCAGGTCCGGTTGAGAACTTTTTGGTAGCTGAGGGTTTTCCTGCTGTTCCCGGCAAAGATGCAGAAATCATCTATCATTTTGAAAAGAAAACAGATTCGGTTGGAACCCAGAGAGATGATGGCAGTATCGATTTCTACAACCTGGGCCTGATTACAAATGTGAATATCGGTCAGGTGCTGGTTACCAAGAAAGATCCGGTTCCAGGTACACCAGGCAGGACTGTAACAGGAGAAACTCTTAATCCCCCTGAACCCAGAGACAGGGAACTGCCGGGTGGAAAGAATGTAGAGAGAAAAGATGATAATACCCTGGTTTCTACTATAGCCGGACAGGTTGTAATGGAAGGAAACCGCATCAGTGTTTTACCTGTTTATGAGGTAAGCGGTGATGTAGATTTAAGTACTGGAAATATCGAATTTGTCGGGAATGTTCTGATAAAAGGAAATGTGATGGAAGGATTTAAAATAAAGGCCAGCGGTAATGTAGAGATATGGGGCCATGTTTTCGGGGCAAATATTGAGGCAGATGGAGATGTAGTAATCAGGAAAGGTTTTGTAGGCAGGAATAAAGCCCATATTTATTCCAAGGGAGATGTACATGTTAAGTTTATTGAAAATGGTGTTGTGAAAGCATATAAAGACGTTATAGTTTCGGATGCGATTATGCATAGCAACATAAGTGCCGGCCAGATGATTCAGGTTACCAGGAATAAAGGCCTGCTGGTTGGCGGAGTGAGCAGGGCAGGGCGTTTAATTGAGGCCAATATTATTGGCTCACACCTGGCTACATCTACTGAATTGGAGGTAGGTATTGATCCGGAGTTAAAGAATAAATTGAAAGAGATGGAGGATGAGATACAGAAAAGCAGGTTGAATCTGGATAAAACCTTAAAAGCTATCGATATTCTGGAAAAGCTGAAAAAACAGCAGGGTAAACTACCTGAAGAAAAAAGGTTGATGTTATTGAGACTGCAGGCAACAGCAGCCAAGTTACAGGAAGATATTGATATAAGAAAACTGGAGTATGATGAAGAGAAAACTAAACTTGATGAGACGGATAAAGGAAGGATTAATGTATACCAGAAGATCTATCCCGGAGTCAAGATAGTTATTGGGAGATCCGCCTATAATATATACAATACAATGAACCGGACCAGTTTTATCGAGGAGGAGGGAGAGGTCAGACAGATAACCTTATAGGTGGTGAGTAATGAATGAGCCAGCCTATTGATCCCAATACCAATTTGCCGATGTCCCTGCGGGTTGAAAGGATTCAGCAGTTGAAACAGATACAGGCACAACAGGAAATGGATACTACCAATCAGTTAATGATAGCAAGGAATGAGAGACGGCAACAGCAGGTAACCAATAATGAGGAAATTGATCGGAGCAGGATAAGGGACGGGGAGCAGAGCGGGGGCAAAGGTCTTGAAGGAGAGAAAAAGAAGAAAAAAGACGAGCAGGGAGAAAAAAAGGAGCAGAAGAGCGGAGGAGAGAAAGGGAACTTTATTGATATCAGGATTTAAATTTAAAGGTTCAGGAGTCGATATTATGCATTGGGTGATTAGTGGTGTTATACTGATAATAGCAGGAGTTTACTTGAAATACCAGGAGTATCAGACAGTAAACCCTGTAAATATTGAAGAATATCTGGAGAAGGGTGACAAGCTGAAAAATTTAAACGAAGAACTGGATAATCTAATTCAGTCCGTAGAGAAAAAAGAAAAAGCCCTGCAGCTCAAAATAGATAATATACTCCGGTTGGAAGATAAACTCCTGGAAAAGACTAATACAGATTTTCCGCAGGAAAAGGGTCAGCCTGATTTCAGGGCCCTGCTCAATCAAGAATATAGTACGGTGGATGAGGAGGAGGTGTCTCTCCGGGAGGAAGAGACAGGAAGTATCAGTGACAGATATAACGAGGTTCTTCAGTTGGCTGGAAAGGGTATGTCAATAGATGAAATTGCCAGGAAGCTTAATCTGGGTATAAGAGAGACTGGCTTGATTCTAAGATTACATGGGAAAGAGGAAGATAGCGTTGTTTAAAAGGGATATTTTACGGCAAATTATACCTGATATTGTAATTGCACTGGGGTTTTTCCTCCTCTTTCTGGGTTTATTGAATCTTTTACAGGGCAAGGATTTTCAGCATGGTAATTTAGAGAATAAAGGGATTTTAGAGCAAAAAGATGTTGTGATAGGTGAATTGGATATAACTGAAAAGGATATCGGGTTTGCGGATATAGTCCTGGAATTGCCGGATGTCCAGGAATCAGACGGGTTTCAGGAGATAGAACTTCAGTCTGAAGAATTGGCTGTAGAGGAAGCAGATACAGGGGAAAATGCTGTAGAGGACCTGGCAGAAAAATTACCGGAAGAGGTAGTTGAAGTCTTTGCAGATAATTCAGATATGGTCCCAGATACAGACGCAAGGACAGGTATAGATGTGCATGTGGTAAACATAGTGATTCCTGAAGGCAGTACCGGGCGCCAGGTAGCCCGGATCCTGGATGAGGAGGGTTTGATTCCTTTTGATGATTTTATTGAGCTATTGCTTTTATTTGATATAGAGACTAGAATAAAAGCAGGAGCATATACCTTTAACAATGATAGTAGCATTGCTGATATATTATCAGAAATATTGATAAAAAGGAGGTGAAGAGATGTTTAAAGGAGTTTATACTGCTGCTTCCAGTATGATTACACTACAGGAAAAGATGAATCTCATTTCTAATAATCTGGCTAATGTAAGTACCAGTGGTTATAAGAAAGACGAAGGGATTCAGGAGTCTTTCCCGGAAATGCTGATATCCAGACTGGAGAAAGGGAAAAGGAGCAGGGAACTGGGTTCACTGGGGACAGGAGTGCAGTTAGAGCAGACCTACACTGATTTTAGCCAGGGGACCATACAATATACTGGTAACAGACTGGATCTGGCCATTGAGGGAGACGGGTTTTTTGTTGTCCAGACACCCAATGGTTTGAGATACACCAGGAATGGTAATTTCACCCTGAATGACCAGGGAATCATTGTAACCAATCAGGGCTATCCTTTAATGGGAGAAGACGGCCCGTTACAGACTATTCCCGGCAGGGGGGTTACAATTACCGGTAATGGCCAATTGTTCTTTGACGGTTTACAGGGAGGCCGGATTCTGATAGTGGATTTCCCTGAACCTGAGTTACTTAATAAGATAGGTGAGAACCTCTATGCCAGTGAATATGAACCGGAAACCCTGGCGGACAGTTTTGCCATCAGGCAGGGCTACCTGGAGAACAGTAATGTCAATATAGTCCAGGAGATGGTGAAGATGATCCAGGTGAACCGTCATTATGAGTTGAACCAGAGGGTTATTACTACCTACGACTTAACCATGGACAAGGCAGTTAATAATGTGGGCAATATTGGTTAATGAGGTTAATTAGATAAACAGCTGGACCTTTTATAAGGAGGCTGTCTGGTTGCGGAATGACAGAAGCAGCCAAATGTATTTTAGTAATTAACTTAAATCCTGGTTTATAACAAATAATTAAAAGGAGTGGTCTGAAAATGATCAGTGCTTTATGGACAGCTGCAACTGGTATGAAAGCTCAGCAGACTAATATAGACGTTATTTCCAATAACCTGGCCAACGTAAATACAACCGGCTTTAAAAAGAGCAGGATAAATTTCCAGGACTTGATGTATCAGCGGGTCAGGGAAGCAGGTACACTGAACGCACAGGGTGCCCAGGTACCACTGGGTATTGAGATTGGACATGGTGCCAGGGTCTCTGCAACCCAGAAGATCTTTACAACCGGGGACTTACAGAATACAGGAAATGCCCTGGATATAGTTATTGAGGGTGACGGGTTTTTACAGGTATTACTACCAGATGGAAGCATGGCTTATACCAGGGATGGTTCCCTGAAGATGGATAGTACCGGCAGAATAGTTACATCAGATGGTTATCCCATTCAGCCGGAAATCTTTATACCACAGGATACAGTTGAGATCAGTATTACTACAGATGGTACTGTATCAATATTGCGTGGGGGAAATGCCATGCAGGAACAGGTCGGCCAGATACAATTAGCCCGTTTCTCCAATCCTGCCGGCTTGAACAGCCTGGGTAGAAACCTATTTGGTGCTACTGTTGCATCTGGAGAGCCGATGATTAATAATCCTGGAGCAGAGGGTTATGGTACTATCATCCAGAATTTCCTGGAGATGTCCAATGTCCAGGTTGTAGAAGAGATGGTAAATATGATTGCTGCCCAGAGAGCCTATGAGATTAACTCAAAAGCTATTCAAGCTGCAGATGAAATGTTAGCTACAGCCTCTCAGTTAAGACGCTAATTAGAAGGAGCTTTTATGAAGTGTTTTAAGAGATTGAATATAGTCTTATTATTCTTGTTTGTGCTTGTAGTTCTGGCCAGCAGCAGGGTGGATGCAAGTCAGATCAGGATAAGCATTCCGGAAAATACAGGGATAAGTTCAGAATGGATTACCCTGGGTGAGATAGCCGATATTAGTGGCGTCAGCGGAGAAAAACTGGCCAGTTTACAGGCAATCAATCTGGGCAAGGCTGTTTTTCCAGGTTATAGCCGGGAAATTTACCGGGGACAGATTGAGCTGGTTTTAAAAAATGAGGGTTTCTCCTTGGATGAAATAATCCTGGATTGTCCGGAGCGGATAACGGTTGAGACGAAAAGCAGGAAAATAGACGGGGCATATTTGCTGGAAACAGCGAAAAACCATATAATTGAGAGCCTGGCTTATCCTGCTGAACAGATAATCATCAGGGCCAGGCAGCAGATTCCTGAGATTATTATGCCAGACCGTGATTTCCAGTTGAGATTTGAAGGCTTGCCTGGAGGAAACCGGATTGGAAACCTTACCTTACAGGCTCACATAATAATAGATGAACAGGTTTACCGGAGAGTATATCTGCCCTTTGAGGTGCTGGTCAAACAGCAGGTTTACCTGGCCAGAAGGCCTATAGGCATCGGGGAGACAATTAGCCCGGAGGATTTTATCCTGACAGAGATAGCTGTTGGGAATATAACGGGAGATTTGATTACTGATCTTGATATACCCCTGGTGAAATATGGGGTAGTAAGGACTCCCATTCCTCAGGATGCTGTTCTAACCAGCAGATATATACGGATGCCTGATTTGATCAAGGCGGGAGATGAGGTGCAGGCTGAGATTATTATCGGCAATGTAAGGGTTTCTGCAATGGTCCGGGCCAGACAAAACGGTAAATATGGTGATTATATTACTGTTGAAAATACTGGTACTGGTCACAGGTTTAAGGCCCAGGTAATCAGTTCCTATCTGGTGAGGGTAGTCAACCCGGTTTCATTTTAAATAATACGGGATTTTCGGATAGGAGGTAATTGTTATGAGATCCCGGTTTATAATTTTGTTTATGATATTGGGTATCCTGATTCTTTCTGTATATGCCGTTGCATCAAATTCCCTCTGGAGTGATAACTTCAGGGAAATATACAAAGAGAAAGAACGGGATTATAAGATTGGTGATATAATTACTGTTATCATAGAGGAGAATACGGCAGCAGTATCCAGCGCCAATACCAGTGTCAGCCAGGGAAGCAGTGTTAATGCCGGTGCCGGCTTTGGTTTCTTTGATTTTTTGAGGAGTTTTGGTTTTAGCTATGCTGATGATGACGGTGCCCAGGGACAAACCCAGAGGGCTGGCAGCATAAGTGCAGATATTACAACCCTGGTTGTAGACATACTGGATAATGGCAATCTGCAGATAGAAGGAAGCAAGGTTATTAAAGTAAATGGTGAAGAGCAGATCATCAAGTTAACAGGGATTGTCCGCAAGGAAGATATCACGAAAGAGAATACTATACCTTCCTGGAAAATAGCCAATGCCAATATAGAACTGGAAGGCGAAGGATTTATTACCGAGAAACAAAGACCCAATATATTCCAGCGGATACTTAACTGGATATTCTAGTGGAGGGGATCAAGGTGAGACATGTTAATAAATACAATTTGCTTTTCCTGCAAATATTGATTATAATCTTATTTATAGCGGTTGCCGTTTCAGCTGCCTCCTATGAGGAACCAGTTGTGGCGGTAGGAGATATTACCCGGATTAAGGGTGTCCGGGAAAACCAGCTGTTTGGCTTTGGCCTTGTAATTGGTCTTAACGGCACCGGTGATTCCAACCGTTATCAGCCGACTATACTGGCCCATTCCAATATGTTGAGCCATTTGGGGATTAATGTTACCCCTGACCAGATTAACAGTAGAAATGTTGCTGCAGTCATGGTTACAGCTACCTTGACTCCCTTTACTTATGTCGGTGATTCTATAGATATAACCGTGAGTTCCCTGGGGGATGCCACCAGCTTACAGGGTGGTGTACTATTTATTACTGCCTTGCAGGCAGCAAATGGGGAGATTTATGCTGTTGCCCAGGGGCCTGTTTCTATCGGCGGTTATAATTACCGGGCTGCCGGCAGCCAGGTTCAGCAGAACCACCCTACTGTTGCCATAATTCCCAATGGTGCTATTGTTGAGAAGGAAATCGAATTCCAATTGGGTAATGAAGAACTGGTATTTTATCTGGACAGCCCAAATTTTGAAACTGCCCGTAATATAGCCCTGGCTATTAATTCATATTTTGATGTTCTTTTTGCTGAAGAAGAACTGGCTCAGGCCATTGATGCCGGGCAAATCAGGGTGAAGGTTCCGAAGCAGTATAAAGATGATGTAGTTGATTATATTGCCAAGATAAACGGCCTGCAGGTCAGGCCCGGATTGGAAGCAAAGGTTGTCATCAATGAGAGGACCGGGACTATAGTCATGGGGCATAATGTTAAGATATCCACTGTTTCTGTTGCCCATGGTAATCTGACTGTTACCATTAGAGCCGGTCAGGAGGTTTCACAGCCGCCTTCTTTCAGCAGAGGAGAGACCGTGGTTCTAGAAGAAACCGTTATGGAAGTAGTGGAAGAGGAAGGAAGTTTAACTGTTTTACCGACCAATAGTACTGTAGAAGAACTGGTTTTTGCCCTTAATACCCTGGGAGCGAGCCCCAGAGATATTATTGCCATATTGCAATTGATTGATGCTCAGGGAGCCTTGCATGCCCGTCTGGAGTTACGTTAAATATAAGGCAGGTGTCCGGAATGAAGATAGATTTATCAATGGATAAGAACTATTATAGGTTTCTCATGAATGATAACGATTTAGATAAATTAAAGGATAGGAATACTGTCGGAAATACAGCTATGAGTCAAAGTGAAGTGGAAGATGAGAAGATAAAATTACTGGCCAATGAGTTTGCCTCTATCTTTATGAATCAGATGTTCAAGGCTATGAGGGCTACGATCCCTGAAGGTGGTTTGATTGATGGCGGCTTTGCTGAGGAAGTTTTTACTGATATGCTGGATAATGAGATAAGCAAGCAGGGAGTCGGTCAGGATGGATTTAATACAATAGGGCGCTTATTGTATCAACAGCTTAAGAGGAGGGAATAAATATTTCCCGAAGGAGGGTATGATTTGCCAGGATACAAGTCGAAAATTGCAGTCTTAGTTCTTTTAATCGTAGTACTTACTGGACAGATTCCTCTGGGAGCAGCAATTCTTTCACCTGAACTGGAAAACTTTATCAGGAAAGGGAAGGAAGTCACTATTCTATTGGCAGAAGCGGAGAAAGAGTTCAGCATAATATCTTTAAATTCAGCCAGGCTTTATAGGGCTGATGATTCTTCCTATCTGGATTTGGAAGAGGGTGCAGGCTATACATTTCGCCTGGAGGGAATGGAAAAAGAGTATTATAATATCCAGGTTTTTGCCACCAGGGATGAAGATAAGGCAGCAAAAATCCTGATGGAACTTGATGAGGCAGGTTATCCTGAAGGGATAGTGGTAAAGGAAAACGGCCTGTATAAAGTAAGATTAGGAAATTTTCAAAAGTGGGAAGACTGCCTGCCTGTAATCCATTCTTTACAGAAAACCGGCTGGGAGACCTGGCCTGTCAAGATTGTAGAGAAATGGCCCGAAAATATATATGTCTTTAAAGATGGGGAAAGGATATTTCAGGGTTCCAGTATCTCATTTAATGGTTCCTTTCGTTTTGACGGAGGTATCTTTAAAGGTAAACACTATATTGAGAAAAGCCTTGAAGGATTGAATATGTTCACTTCTACTGGCCTGGATGATGTGGTAGCAGGAATCATGGGCAGGGTTTTCCATGGTATAGAAATTGCCCGGAATAACAGCCTTGCTGAAATCATGAAGGCTTACTCCATTGTTTTGCGGACTAATATATTATCATACTTTTTTAATGAGCAAATAATATCTACTCCCTTATATAGGGGATTAACTGAGGAAGAACAGGTTTTAAAAAGTGTTCAGTCAACCAGCGGGATTATCCTTGGTCGGGAGGAAGAGGATGGCAGGGTTAGAGTTGAGGAATTAAATGATGTGGAATTATTCACATATCCTGATGCGGCCCTGGTTGGCCGTGATTATCAGGAGATTCTGGAAAGGGTATATGGCAGTTCCTTATTTGATTTGAAAAAGATAAGTAATGAGAAACTCCTTGTTGATGCCGAGGTAGCCTGGGGTTTGAAATATAAGGAGGTCAGCTATATAGACTGGCAGGGTCCCGTCTTTTATACAATACTGGATCTGGATTTAAACCGGAGGAACCTTTATTTTCAGCCTGTCCTGGCCAGGGGACAGGTGGCTGGCCTGGAGTCACTGGAAGCAATTGTAAGAAGGACCGGGGCCCTGGCTGGCATCAATGGTGGTTATTTTGATTCTACCAGGCCCTTAGGGCTGCTTTATATAGATAATACGATAGTTTCCGAACCGGTAAAAGACCGGACAGCTCTGCTGTTGACGGAAGATAATAGGGTTATCTTTGATAGGGTAAGCTGGCAGGGGTATCTGGTTCACCCAGATGTTAAGCTTCAGTTTCATGGTGTAAACCGCAGGCCTGGAAATAACCAGATTACCGTTTTTAATGCTTATTATGGTAAAGAAGCTCCTCCAATCAAACTGGGTATGGTAGAGCTGGTCGTTCAGGATAATTTAATTAAAAAGACCAATTATTATATTGACAATAATTCAAATTCCCGGGGAAGTGAGATTCCGGACAATGGCTATATTATCCAGACTCACGGGAAGGCCTGTCAGGATTTACTTACCTTTAGACCAGGGGACCCTATTTATCTGGAAAACCTTTTTGAACCTGATTTCAATGAATACAGGATAAGGACTGCTATTTCTGCTGGACCACGTTTACTGAAGGATGGGAAAATCTCTATCAGCTCCCGGGAAGAGGAATTTCAGGCAGATATAGCGGTTGGCCGGGCTCCCCGTTCAGCGGTAGGCTTGACCAGAGATAACAGGCTGGTGTTTTTCACTATCGATGGCCGGCAGCCTGGTTATAGTGTAGGTGTTACCCTGCAGCAGCTGGCTGAATTTATGAAGAACTACGGAGTTGTAGATGGCATGAATCTGGATGGCGGTAATTCGGCCAGTATGGTAGTCAGGGGTTTTACCATGAATAATCCATTGACGGAAAGATTAATCAATAATGCCATCATAATCGGCAAAGAAGAAATTAAAGGAAACTTTAGATAAAGGAAAATGGAGGTATATGGAATGGAATCCTGGAAAAGAACAATCCTATATATGCTACTCTTTTTATCCTGCTCTTTAACGATTTTTGCTGCTCCTTCTATAGACCGGGTGTCTTATCTGATCAGGGGGGATTTTAATAAAGTAGATTCCCTCCAGATAAAGCTTGAGGATAGGCTTGATACTATCAATACCCTGGGCCTGGTGGTTCTTTATGACGGGAATTCTTTCAAGTTGGAAGGAGACTGGCAGATAGAGTTTTTAAAAAGACCAACTTACAGGATGAACCTGGCTTTTGTCTTCCCTCTTAATTTAGCAGACTTACATCTGGGGAAAGGTCTTGGTTTTACCGGGGAATCCTTTTACAGCACACCAAATAGATTTATCTGGAATTTAAATTATTTCTTCGATGCAGATAAGTGGACATACGGATTGGGCCTGCAGCATCCACTTTATGAAGATGCTTCATTAATTATCGGTGTAGGAAATAATTATTGGGACCGGGAGAACAAGTTGTTCTTTGGTTTTAAGGTAGGATTGTAATTCGGCCTGGAAAATTGCCTGCAAGATAAAGAGAGGTGATACATGAGCTTAAATTCCCGGGGAGGTTTGAAGTGATGAAGGAAAAAATACTGGATAACCTTATTTATATATTAATCATCTTATTGTTTATGGCTACATTGGTAGAACTGGAAATACCCTTTGAACAGGTATTTAAATTCTAGAGGAGTTATTATGTATCTTTAAGAGGGGTGGTTAAAGATATGTATAGTAATGAAGAAGTGATTATTAAAAAAGCACAGGACGGGGATAATCAGGCTATTAATCTGTTGATCCAGAAAAATATGGATATCGTATATGCCAAGGCCAGGTATTTTTTTATCAAGGGCCTGGACCGGGAGGATGTTATCCAGGAAGGGCTTGTAGGCCTGTATAAGGCTATAAGGGATTACCGGGAGGATAGATCAGCTGCCTTTAGGGGGTTTGCTCAACTCTGTATACATAGACAGCTTGTTTCCGCTATTAAGAGGGCAAACAGGCAGAAACATATTCCTTTAAATAGCTCAACTTCCATCGATAGATCTATTGATTTTAATGAAGGCAGCAGATCCTATAAAGAGATTATCCCAAATAATGATAGGGATCTGGAAGACAGGTACATATATAAGGAACAGTTGAATATTTTGTTTAAGGTTCTTGATGAGACCTTGACCAATCTGGAAAAGGAAGTTTTCCTGCAGTATTTAGAAAATAGATCCTATCAAGAAATTTCAAAAAATTTAAACGTTAATATCAAGACAGTTGATAATGCATTACAGAGGGCCAGGAAAAAGATAGAGAAAATCAAAGAAAAGCATAATATGCATGATCTGGTAGGTTAGTGATGATGGGTTTACTGGCTAAAATTTTTGATATTCTTTATCCAGAAACGAATATCTGTTTAAATTGCGGCCGGAAGTATTTATTCAGTGAGCTGAGGAGTATCTGTGATTATTGTTTAGGCTATGTGGAATTCTTAGAGTTTTACTGTATACATTGCGGCCGGGCGATGGATGAAGTGGAAGAACTGTGCAGCTTCTGTCATGAGCATGTTTCCGCTTTCGATCTGGCCAGGAGTGTAGGAGTTTATGATGGTTTATTAAAAAATCTTATTTTAAAATTTAAATATGAAGGTTGCCAGGAATTGAGCAGGCCTCTGGTTGAATTGCTGGCTATTGCCTTTGAAGAGCATTATTTTCATGCAAAGGTGGATAGGATTGTTTCTGTCCCTATACATGCAACCCGTTTACAGGAAAGGGGTTTTAATCAGGCCGAATTGCTGGCCGGTGGGCTGGCCTTAAAGACAGGCATACCCCTTTCTACTGCTGTTAAGAGGATTAAGGAGCAGGCCCCTCTATATAACTATGCTTATCAGGAGCGTAAAGAGTTATTGAAAAACAGTTTTTCTGTGGAAGATGGTATTTTTGCGGGAGAGAACATCCTGCTGGTTGATGATATATTTACAACAGGTGCTACAACCAGTGAAATCAGTAGGCTCTTAAAAGATAAAGCAGGTGCAAAAGAGGTCCGGGTATTAACAGTGGCAACAGTTGCAGCACCTGAAAGAACTATGAAATTAGGAATGGTAATAAATAAAAAAATATAGTTTGACAACGTTCCTCCGTTGTGTTATAGTTTACGTAATGGGTATGAATCTGGCCAGATAAAATCCCATTTAAGATTCTATTAGGAGGAATGTTTTATAATGATTTTCACTGGAAAAGTAAAGTGGTTTGACGCGCAAAAGGGTTACGGTTTTATTGAGAGAGAAGACGGCGATGACGTATTTGTACACTTCTCTGCAATAGAGGAAGATGGATTTAAGTCCCTTGAAGAAGGACAGGAAGTCGAATTTGAAATCGTTGAGGGAGATCGTGGCCCTCAAGCCAGCAAAGTTGTTAAATTATAATGAACATAAAAGCTTTATAAGATAGCAACATCATGCCCTGGTCACATAAGGTGAACAGGGCTTTTTTAATTACTGAAATTTTGTATAATAATTTTTCAAAAAGGACATAGTTAATAAAAAGTAAAAAGGCAATTAGTGAAATATATATTTAATATAAATATAAAAAATCTGGCAGGAATTAACCCCCTTTTTGTCGAATTAAATGGTACAACGTGTTCATATTGATAACTGGCTACAGTTTCTGGAGCCAGTCCATAATATGAAAGGAGTGAGGCGTAGTGAAGGTTATGATTTATGGCAAGAATATTGATGTGACACCTGCCCTGAAAAGTTATGTTGAGGAGAAGGTAAAGAAGCTGGGAAAATATTTTCATGAAGCAGTAAATAATGATGCACAGGAAGCCTATGTCTCTATGGAAGTGGAAAGGGATAGGCATATTGTTGAAGTGACAGTATATATCAATGGTTTAATCCTGAGGGGAGAAGAAGATAGTAATGATATGTATGCCTCCATCGACGGGGTAATAGAGAAACTGGAACGCCAGGTTCGTAAATATAAAACCCGGATTAAAAGACGGATAAAAGAAAAGAAACGGGAGTTTAAGGAAGGTTATAAGGAAGAGCGGACAGAGGAAGTATTTAAGGATATGGAGAAAGAAGAATATGAAGATGAATATAGACCCAAAGTTGTAAGGACAAAGAGATTTGCCATAAAACCCATGGATGTGGAAGAAGCCATTATGCAGATGGATTTATTGGGCCATGACTTTTTCGTCTTTACAAATGCAGAGACCAACAGGGTAAACGTAGTTTATAAGAGAAAACGGGGGGATTATGGTTTAATTGAACCAACCTTTTAATATAATTGCCTGTATTATACATTGTCCGAATAAAATTAAAAGGGCTATCTCAAATTTGAGATAGCCCTTCTTTATTTTATTTAGCTTTCTCCAGGTATTCTATAATACTGCGGGCAGCTTTTTTGCCTGCTCCCATGGCTTTTATTACCGTGGCAGCTCCGGTAACTATATCCCCTCCGGCAAATACGCCTGGGATGGAAGTGGCCAGGTTTTCATCAACTGTGATTCCTCCCCAGGCTTCTGTCTTTAAATTTCCAGTAGTGCTGGTCAATAGGGGATTAGGGGTCTGTCCGATAGCAATAATGACACTATCAACGGGCAGGAACCAGTTGGAGTCCTCAACCGATACCGGTACTGGACGGCCGGAACCATCCTTTTCCCCCAGTTCCATCCTGATACATTCTACTTTAGTGACCCGGCCCTTTTCTCCATGGAAGGCTACTGGATTATTGAGTGTCCTGAAGATAATCCCTTCCTCTTCAGCATGTTCTATTTCTTCCTGTCTTGCCGGCAGTTCATTTTTGGAACGGCGGTAGATGATGGATACTTCCTCAGCACCCAGCCTCAGGGCTGTACGGGCAGAATCCATGGCAACATTGCCGCCACCGACAACAGCTACCCTTTTGCCGATTTTAACCGGAGTTTTATATTCAGGAAATTTATAGGCCTTCATTAGATTTACCCTGGTAAGGAACTCATTGGCGGAATAGATGCCATTGAGGTTTTCTCCAGGGATGTTTAGGAACTTAGGCAGGCCAGCCCCGGTGCCAATAAATATGGCCTGATAACCGGCAGTAAATAATTCTTCGATAGTGATGGTTTTACCTATTATCACATTAAGCCGGATATCGACACCCAGCTTTTTGATTTCGGTAACTTCCTGATCAACAATACCCTTGGGCAGCCTGAATTCAGGGATACCATAACGTAGGACACCGCCTGTAGCATGGAGGGCCTCGAAGATGGTGACCTGATAACCCTCTTTAGCCAGATCAGCCGCAGCGGTAAGGCCGGCTGGACCTGAGCCTATGATAGCCACTTTTGCTTCTTTTTTGGCTGTAGTTCTGTTATATGTTGAATTTTTGTCACTGGTTTTTTGCAGGGCATAGTCTCCTACAAACCTTTCCAGCCTGCCTATGGCTACCGGCTCATTTTTCTTCCCCATTATACAGACTTTTTCACACTGCTCTTCCTGGGGGCAGACCCGGCCGCAGATAGCGGGCAGGTTATTTTTAGTCTTGATGATATCTATTGCCTGTTCAAAATTTTCTTCCCTGACTGCCTTTATAAAATCCGGTATGGGGACTTCTACAGGGCACCCAGTGACACAGGGTGCAGTAGGGCATTGCAGGCAGCGCCAGGCTTCATTTATGGCTTCTTCAGGAGTGTAGCCAAGGGCAACTTCCTTAAAGTTTTTGATCCGTTCCCGGGGTTCCTGGACAGACATTGGATTTTTTTGCTTCTGTAAGGACATTATCCTTCCACCTCCCGGGCCAACTGATCCAGTTTACAGAGATGATCTTCTGTATCCTTATAAAAAGACAGCCTGTTGATCAGTTCATCAAAATCCACCTGGTGGCCGTCAAAGGCAGGGCCGTCGACACAGGTAAATCTGGTTTCTCCATTTACAGTTACCCTGCATCCTCCGCACATTCCGGTCCCATCGACCATCAAAGCATTCAGGCTGACTATAGTCTTGATTTCAGGCGGAGTGATATTAACTACAGCTTTCATCATGGGGACAGGTCCGATGGCCAGAATCAGGTCTATATCAGAATGTTCCTGGAGCAGTTTATCCAGTATATCAGTAACCTGGCCGTGATAGCCATAAGTACCGTCATCTGTGGTGATATATAATTCATTACTGAATCCTCTCAGTTCATCTTCCAGTATTACTAATTCACCTGTTCTGGCCCCTGTAATGGTAAAGACTTCTGCTCCCTTTTGCCAGAAGGCCTTTACCTTGGGATAAAGCAGGGCAGTGCCTGAACCCCCGCCAAGGCAGATAACTTTTTTGTAGGGTTCTATATCCAGATGTTTGCCCAGGGGGCCTACCAGATCCCTTATATAATCTCCCACTTCCAGTTGTCCCAGCTTTCTGGTGGTATAACCCACCTCCTGGAAAATCAGTGAAATTAATCCCTTGTCCCGGTCAAAATCAGATACTGTCAGAGGGATTCTTTCATCAGTCTCATCAATCCGGAGGATTATAAAATTTCCAGGCCTGGTCTTTCTGGCGATTAAAGGTGCTTCTACTCTAATCCTTTTTATGCCAGGTGCCAGGCTCTCTTTTTCTGCAATCCTGTACATCTTACTTCACTCCTGTCTACCGCAAGTTCTTATTCTATAGATCGCTTCCCTGCAAAGTTTTATAAATTATATATCTTTAATTGGTTAAAATCAAGGCGGAAATAGTTTCCCACTCATATAATTATACACAAAGCAGGGCTGTGAGGCAAAGTATATAAGGGAAATTGAAAAAAATAACAAAATATAGTAAAATATAAACAAATCTTTAGTTGGAGTGTTTTATATGCCTGAAAGGAAAGATATAGATTTAATCAGGGAGACAGCGGAAAACCGGCTTCATACTTATGGTGATTATATAAAATGGGATGATAAAAAAAGATATGAATTAATAGAGGGCCGGGTATTTGAATTATCNGCTGCACCTTACCGCCAGCATCAAAGAGTGTCTGGGGAGTTGTTACGCCAATTTGCCAACTATTTATTGGATAAAGACTNTGAAGTTTATACAGCACCCTTTGATGTGAGATTACCTGAAGGTGGAGAAAATGATGAGGATATTTTGACCGTTGTCCAGCCTGATCTGGTTGTTATCTGTGACAGGAGAAAGCTTGATGAGCGGGGATGCAGGGGAGCACCTGATCTGGTAATTGAAATTACATCTCCATCAACGGCGGGAAGAGATAGGAAAATAAAAAGAGATCTTTATGAAAGGCATGGGGTTAAGGAATACTGGCTGGTGGATTACCATGAAAAAATTGTAGAGGTATATCTTCTTGATAATAATGGTGTTTATGGCAAACCGACAGTTTATCTGGAAAAAGATCTGCTTCCTGTCAGTATCCTGGAGGGTTTACAGATAGAACTGGAATATGTTTTCAGGGATTGAAGAAGTCCTCTTTGCTGGTAAATGCAGATAATAATAAACGAAAAAAGAACCGGCTCCATTTAAGGAGCCGGTTCCTTATGTGAACTATGATCTGTTTTAAATGTACTGTTTTTTTAGGCTTTTGCTGCCTTGACAAACCAGAGGGTCTTGCTATAATCCCCGACATGGTCTTCCATGACAGCAACTACTTCAAAGTCATTTGCATCATCGGCATCGTTTCTAATCTCTGTTGCCTGATTCTTCAGGTTGGTAAAGTCTTTCTCTAATTCGGCCAGTACTTCGTCACAGGTGAAGCTGTTTTTGTCCAATTCTTCAATAGATGTGTTTTTGAGATAGTCTTCTACCCTTGCCAGTGGTTTTTCATCTCTCATCTTGATTAATTCAGCAATTTCATCAAACTTTTCAAAGAGGTCATCATATAGTTCTTCGGTGAAATCATGGAGTCTAAAAAACTGCTTACCAATCACATTCCAGTGCAGGTTATGAAGCTTAACATTTAAAACATGTAAATCAGAGAGATACTTATTTAGTTTTGTGTAATCTTTCAACATTCTAAATCCATCCTTTCTTTATTTAGTATTATTCATATATATTTTACCAGATATTTAGCTGGTTATGTAGTGATTCAGTAAAATATTTGTAATTTAAATTCCTAATCAGGAATCGTTATTAATAATATACTATATTGTTTTTAATTTGTCAAGGGTTTTTTAAATATTTTTCAGGAATTTTTCTGAACGTGGATTTTGGACAAAAAGATATTTAAGATATATAATAAATTTAAAAGAAAATGATTAAAGAGGTGGATTAAATGAGTATTGCTGATGGAAAATATTTAAAGATAGTCAGAGATATACTGGAACATGGCTATTATGATCAGAATAGAACAGGAGTTGCTACATATAAACTGCCCCACCAGATTATGCAGTTTGATCTGGAAGAGGAGTTTCCTATCCTGACAACCAAATATGTGGCCTTTAAGACGGCTGTGCAGGAAATGCTCTGGATCTGGCAGCAGCAGAGTAATGATGTTACCTGGTTAAATGAAAGGAATATCCGTATCTGGGATCACTGGACTGATGAGAATAATACCATTGGTAAGGGCTATGGTTATCAGATAGCAAAATATAAGCAGGTGGATAAACTGCTGGAGACTTTAAAGACAGATCCCCAGGACAGGAGGATGATTGTTTCCTTCTGGAATATTGAGGATTTGCCGGAGATGATGCTCCCACCCTGTGCTTTTATGACCCTGTGGGATGTGACCGACGGCAGGCTTAACTGTATGCTTATCCAACGCAGCGGGGATATGCCCCTGGGTGTTCCCTTTAATATGGCCCAGTATGCTGTCCTGGTGCATTTAATTGCCCGTTCTACTGGTCTGAAGCCAGGTCTTTTTACACATGTTATCAATAATGCCCATATCTATGAAAATCAGATCGAAGGGATTAAGACACAGCTTTCCAGGGAGAAGGATGCCTATCCTGCACCTGAACTCTGGATTAATCCAGAGGTAAAGGATTTTTATGAATTTACCATTGATGATATCAAGTTGATTGATTATAAACATTGTGGAAAGATAGAGATGGAGGTCTCTATTTAATGCTCAGTATTATTGCAGCCATCGGCAGGAAGAATGAATTGGGAAAGGATAATAGCCTGTTGTGGCATCTCCCGGAGGATTTGAAGAGATTTAAACAGATTACAACCGGCCATCCCATAATTATGGGTAGGAAGACCTTCCAGTCCTTGCCCGGGATTTTGCCGGACAGGGAGCACATTGTCATTACCAGGGATAGTTCTTTTAGTGTTCCAGATAAGCGGGTCAAGGTGGTCCATTCTATTGAAGAAGCCCTGGCTATTATAGACCAGGAAGAGGAGAATTTTGTGATTGGCGGTGGGGAGATATACCGGCAGTTACTGCCATTTGCAGAGAAACTTTATCTGACCATAATTGATGAGGAGTTTCCTGAGGCAGATACCTTTTTCCCGGAAATAGATTATGGGGAATGGGAGGTAATTGAGGAGATTGCCGGCTTAGTGGATGATAAAAGCCAGTTATCTTATAGATGGGTTGATTTGAACAGGAAAAAATAGGATAGTGGAGGTTACAGAGATGGAGAGGATAAGAGTAGCTATAGTCGGATATGGTAATCTGGGTAGAGGAGTAGAAAAGGCCATCAGGCAGAATCCGGATATGGAGCTTGTTGCAATCTTCAGCAGGAGACCGGCAGGGGATTTAAATATCAGGGATGAAGATGTGGCAGTTCTCAATATAGTTGATGCAGAGGATTATGTAGACAGGATTGATGTGGCTGTTCTCTGTGGTGGTTCTGCCACTGATTTGCCTGTCCAGGGGCCTCAGTTTGCCCGCTTTTTTAATACTGTAGATAGTTTTGATACCCATGCCCGGATTCCTCAATATTATGAGGAGATGGACAGGGCGGCCCGGGAGGCCGGCCATTTGTCGGCCATCAGTATTGGCTGGGACCCGGGGCTTTTTTCCATGAACAGGCTGCTTTTCGAGGCAGTTTTACCTGTTGGCAGCACCTATACTTTCT
>JGI24708J26588_10000696_pt1 | contig 27273 bp, 27 predicted proteins | sample BioPla1DNA2_FD_26588 | JGI IMG/M metagenome (IMG submission 26588) | reverse complement strand
CGGGCGGGCTCGAAAGCCCGAGCCACACCTTGGCTAGACTCCAAACAAGGGTCAGTGGCTGCCCCAATGGAGCCTCCCTGACCCTTGTCGGAAAGTCACAGATACATCCCTAGCAGACCTCGCTTAAAGCATAAAAAGAGGTGCGAAGACTAGGGCAACAATAGTCATCAGTTTGATTAGAATGTTTAGCGAAGGACCGGAGGTATCCTTATAGGGGTCACCAACGGTATCTCCCACCACAGCGGCCTTATGGGCGTCGCTGCCCTTGCCACCATGGGCACCGGCTTCGATGTACTTCTTGGCGTTGTCCCAGGCACCACCGGAGTTAGCCATCTGAATAGCCATTGCNACACCGACCACCAAGGAACCAGCCAGCATGCCNCCTAAAGCCGCAGCACCCAATATGAGACCCACGAGGATGGGCGAGACTACTGCTATAAGCCCAGGAACTATCATTTCCTTCAATGCAGCTTGGGTAGAAATATCTACACAGCGAGCATAGTCAGGCTTAGCTTTGCCTTCCATAATACCGGGAATGCTCTTGAACTGACGGCGTACCTCTTCAATCATCTCGTTGGCGGCTTTACCGACTGCCTCCATGGTCATAGCGGAGAAAAGATATGGCAGCAAGCTACCGATGAACAGACCCGCGATAACCATAGGGTTCAAAATGTCGATGGAAGTCAAGCCGACCACCTGGGAGTATGATGCGAACAGCGCCAGGGCTGTAAGAGCTGCAGAACCGATGGCAAACCCCTTGCCAATGGCAGCAGTGGTATTACCAACAGAGTCTAGGGTATCGGTGATCTCCCGAACTTCTTCGGGCAGATCTGCCATTTCAGCGATACCGCCAGCATTGTCTGCTACAGGCCCATAGGCATCAACAGCAATAGTGATGCCAGCGGTAGCCAACATACCTACAGCAGCCAAAGAGATACCATATAGTCCGTGGGTGACGTTACTGCCTCCACCCGCAGCAAAGAAGGCGATGATGATGCCTATCGAGATCAGGAGCACTGGAGCAGCCACAGAGTACATTCCCTGGGCCAGTCCACTGATAATCGTAGTCGCAGGACCGGTCTCTGATTGCTGGGCAATCTTCTGTACCGGTTTGTAATCACTACTGGTGTAGTACTCCGCTGCCTGGCCGATAGCTATACCAACCACCAAGCCCACCACAACAGATACGAAAGGAGTCAAGGTCCCCAACATGGTCTTGCTTAGGAAGAAAGCTGCTATCACTAGTACAACGCCACTAACGTAGGTAGCGTTTTTCAAAGCAGCATGGGGGTCAGCATCTTCCCCGGTCTTGACAAAACGGGCACCAATGATGGAAGCGATGATACCCAAAGCCGAAAGAGCTAGTGGGAACAAAGATCCGTCGGAACCATATGCCAAAGCTCCCAAGGTGATGGCCGAGATAATAGAGCCTACATAGGATTCGAACAAGTCAGCACCCATGCCAGCTACGTCACCAACGTTATCACCTACGTTGTCGGCGATAACTGCCGGGTTGCGGGGATCATCCTCGGGGATGCCGGCCTCTACCTTACCGACTAAATCGGCACCGACGTCTGCCGCCTTGGTGTAGATACCGCCACCAACACGGGCAAATAAGGCGATGGAAGAAGCTCCTAAACCAAAACCGGTGATGATACTGGGGTCGCCGTAGGTCTTATAGAAAAACCCTACACCCAACAGACCCAAGCCCACCACCGTCAGACCCATAACCAAACCGCCGGAAAAAGCTATAGATAATGCATCGTTAAGTCCACCTTCGCGAGCGGCGTTGGCTGTCCTCACATTAGCCTTGGTAGCTACCTGCATACCGATATATCCGGCAGCAAGGGAGAACAGTGCACCGACAAGAAAGCAAATGGAGACCTTGATGCCGAGGCCCGGTACAACCCACAGAATAACGAATAGAACGGCTATAAAAACAGCGAGTGAACTATACTCCCGCTGCAAGAAGGCCATACTTCCTTCATGAATATAGGAAGCAATCTCCTGCATACGGGCGGTTCCTGCTGATGCAGCGCTGACCCTGGAAGCATACACCCAGGCAATGATCAGTGCTAGTATCGAGGATCCGAAAATCAGCCATGAGTAACCCATACTTCATTCCTCCCCATTCCAATATCATTGCGCGACTCTCCAAAGAAGTGCAATGGATCTTTTTTTGATCCAGTGAGAAACTCCAGGCCTCCTTCCCTTTCTGCGCCAGTGCCACCCAGCATTGCGTTAATGCGGCCCATTGCAGCTCATCTAGGGGAAACACTGGCAGCCTTTCACTCTAGCGGTTTAATCATCCTCTTCAGCAACCAGATCTTATTGTAGCATACAGGCAATGTCCTTTCAATTGTCCCGATTTCCCGCGGAGAAAGACATAATCATCAGAAAATCTAATCTTCCCCACACAAGACCACCTCGGTTCTTGCCAGGGCCTCCTCCAACAGTGCATCCATCGGTAGCTTTGCCTCGGCGGCAGCCACTTCCCGCTTCTTCGGATGGGTCTCGGGATGTCGTGGCACAAAGATAGTACAGCAGTCCTCGTAAGGCTGAATCGATAGCTTATATGTGCCGATTGCCTCTGCTATCTCGATAATCTCCATTTTGTCCGCACCAATGAGCGGTCGAAGTACGGGCAAATCCACCACTGCATTGGTCACTGCAATACTTTCCATGGTCTGACTTGCAACTTGCCCCAAACTCTCACCGGTAATCAACGCCAAAGCTCCCTCCCTATTAGCTATAGCTTCTGCTAATCGGAGCATCATACGGCGCATGATAGTAACCATGAGTTTGCCAGGGCAATGGGCATTGATGGCCTTCTGTATCTCGGTAAAATGTACTACGTGAACCTTTATGGGCCCTCCGTAGCTCGCTAATATACGGGCCAAATCCAAAACTTTCTCCCTGGATCTTTCGCTGGTAAAGGGCGGACTATGGAAATGAACGGCAATAGGAGCAACTCCCCGCTTCATCATCAAGTAACCCGCAACAGGGCTATCGATCCCTCCTGACAAAAGTAAAGCACCCTTGCCGCTGACCCCGACAGGAAGTCCCCCGGGACCTGGGATTTTCTCCGTATATACGTAACTGTAATGCTCCCTAATTTCTATCTGCAAAGTGATATCTGGCTCATGGACATCGACTCTCAGTTCAGGGTATGTCTTGAGCAGCACAGCGCCGAGGTCCCTGCTCATCTCGGGAGACGTAATTGGAAAACCCTTATTGGCGCGACGTGTNTCTACTTTGAAAGTGATNTGGCTTTGACCCAGGGGCCCTTCTTTAGCTAATAGAGCGCCCATGACCTCTATGGCTGCCTCAGTGATAGCCGCCTTATCTAAAGGGGTTTGCTTTACAGGGCTGATAGACGAAATGCCAAACACTTTCTGAAGTCTCTTGGTCATCTCTGTCACATCTGCCTGTAAGGGCACATAAAGCCTAGCATGGGCTCGATCCACCCGTTCAACACCGAGTCCTCCCAAAGCTGCCAGCATATTGGCCTGCAAGCGCTGCTCAAAGACATGGCGATTCTTGCCTTTAGTTCCTATCTCACCATAGCGGACGAGTAGCAAATCATACATAATACTGCCTCCTGGGTTCCTGTTCTGCCCATCAACCATGGACGCCAACCATCAAGAAAGTGGCCTTGCGATGCCTTACTGCCGCTGATAACGCCTCAGCTCCATCACCGCTTGGCCTATGAGCTCAGCTACAATATTCATTTCTTCCAAGGTATTATCCGCTCCCAAGCTAATCCTGATGCTGCCTTCAAGAACTGCACGGGGCACACCCATAGTCTCGAGCACATGACTGTGGATTGCTTTCTTAGATGAACAGGCTGATCCCGTGGAGACATAGACTCCCTCGCTCGCCAGGGCATGGACTAAGACCTCACCTCGTACACCGGGAAAACCCACATTGATTATGTGGGGAGCGTTGCTGAGCGGATCCCCATGGATGTGGCTGTCAGGAATGGTCTCTAGTCTGCTAAGAAGATGCCTTTGCAGCTGCCGCAGCTTCGCTGTCCTTGCCTCCATATTCTCCATGGCCAATGCCACAGCTCGTCCAAAACCGGCAATTCCCGGTACATTCTCGGTACCGGAGCGCAGGCCTTCTTCTTGGCCACCGCCGGTGATCTGACTAATGAGCCGGGTACCCTCCCGGCAAAAGAGGCTGCCAACTCCTTTAGGTCCGCCGAGCTTGTGCCCACTCATTGACAAAAGATCAACACCCAGCTCCTCTACTCGGCAAGGGACGTTGCCTAGTGCTTGCACCGCATCGGTATGACAAACAACCCTAGGGTCCTGTTCCTTCACCCGGCGCACTATCTCTGGTATGGGTTGCACAGTCCCAACTTCGTTATTGACTAACATCACACTAACCAGAACGGTATCGGCTCGCAAAGCCCGGGCTACAGCCTCCGGTGCGACTATCCCCTTCCCATCGGGGGGCACCAATGTGTACTCACATAATTCCATCCTAGCTAAATGTCTTAAAGTCTCGAGAACGGCAGCATGCTCCACCGCCGACGCCACCACATGTCGTCCCTTACGGACTTGGGCAGCCAAAACACCCCGGATAGCAAGGTTATCCGCCTCTGTGCCCCCTGAGGTAAAATACACCTCATGGTTCTTAGAGCCCAGGGCCCTCGCCAAGATCTCCCGGGCCTCACCCACCAACCGTTCAGCTTCAAGTCCCATCGTATGGGGTGAAGAAGGGTTGCCGAAGGTCCCCAGCATTGCCTCTTGCACTACCACAGCTACTTCCCCAGCTACAGGAGTTGTTGCTGCATTATCTAGGTATATAGACCTTGCCATTTTCGACCTCCAGACCTTCTAGCCGGTATCACTTCAGTTTTAGCTCTTTAGCTCCATCTTCCGCCTGACAGATGTAGATCTCAGGCTCTATGCCTGCCTTTTTTCCATAGGCGTCCTTCAACAGAGCAACAAAATCATCAACTACCGCAGCTCTGACCAAATTCACAGTACAGCCGCCGAAGCCGGCCCCAGTCATACGGGCCCCTAACACACCCTCTGCCCCTTGGGCAACTTCCACCATGATATCTAGCTCCTTGCAGCTGACTTCGTATAGATCCCGCAGGCTTATGTGGGATGCACCCATTAGGCGGCCGAATTCTTCGACGTCTTCTGCTCGCAAAGCCCGGACACTTTCTAATACTCTCTCGTTTTCCGAGATAACGTGCTCACATCTTTGGGCCACCACAGCGGGTAAATGATGACGGTACCTTCCAAAATCTGCCCCCGAGACATCCCGCAGAGCCTGGATTCCCGGCAGGTACTCCCTAAGAAGCTCGACTCCCCGCTCACATTGGCGGCGACGCTCGTTATAGGCAGAATCCACAAGACCCCGCTCCACCATAGTATTGGCAATAACTATCTTGTACTCATCCATCGGTGGCAGCGGCACTAATTGGTAATCTAAAGATCTGCAGTCCAAAAAAAGGGCATGGTCTTTTTTCCCCAGCCCCGAAATAAACTGATCCATGATCCCACAGTTCACACCAACAAAGTTATTTTCCGCAGCTTGGGCGATTTTTACCAATTCTACCCGATCGATGGGAAATCGCCCGATGACTGCAGCCATTAACCCACTGGCCATCTCCAGGGCCGCAGAAGACGACAGTCCCGCCCCTAAAGGCACATCACCGCTAAAAGCAGCATTCATGCCCCGTATGGGAAAACCCCGTTCCCCAAGGAGCAAAAGCACACCCCGGATGTAGTTACTCCAAGGGGCATCGGNATCCTTTGTGATATTNTCTAGCTTAAAGCTAGATGTGGCATCTAAATCGACCGCATATAGATGTACCTCGTCATCTTCCCGGGGCTGAGCTGCCATGATTATCTCCCGATCGATAGCCACCGGCAGGACAAATCCATCGTTGTAATCGGTATGCTCCCCGATGAGGTTTACCCGACCTGGTGCCTTTACCATGTCAATTTCACTGCCATTATCGCCGAAGACTGCCTTAAGCTTATCCCCTACCAACCTAGCCCGCCTCAGCAAGTCGGCCATCGCCATCTTCCCCCTAATCGTCGATTTCCTCTACCGTCTTAGGTCCAGCTTCCCTAAGCTCCAAAGCCTTAGCCTCTGGGGCTGAATCATTAATAAATGTACCGGCACCGGATTCGCAGCCTGCCAAGTACTTGAGCCGATTGGCACTTCTGTGTAGCGGATAGAACTCAATACGCAAGTGGCCTTCTCCTCGATACTTCCCACCAGTAGGTGCCTGATGCATAGTCATCATATACGGTAGGGAAAAGCCGAACAGATTGTCATACTTGACCATGACCAGCTTCAGCATCCGGGCTAGATCCCACTCCAAAATCTCGTCTAACTCTATTAAGGAGTTCTTATGTTCTTTGGCAAAAACGTGGACCTCATATGGATAGCGAGCATAGAAGGGAATTACGGCCAAAAAGCTGTCTGTCTCTGCCACAATTCTAGAGCCGTCTGCCTCCTCTTCTCTTACAATATCACAGATTAGACACCTTCCGGTTTTTTCCCCATGGGCACGGATTGCCGAGAGCTCCTTTTCCTGCACCGGGGGTACAAAGGGAAAAGCATAGATCTGACCATGGGGATGATGCAACGTCACGCCTACAGCTTCGCCTTTATTTTCAAAGATCAAAACATATTGAATTTCCTCTCGACTGCCTAGCTCCCGGTAGCGATCTTTCCAGACCTGAATCAGGTTACGGATATGCTCCACCGACTCATCAGCCAAGGTGCCGTCATGGCGGGGTGAGTAAAGAACCACTTCACATTCGCCCTTAGCTACATCCACCGGTGATATGTCAGTTCCCACCACATCGGGCACAGGCGGCTCCGGCTGCAATGAGGGGAATTTATTCTGAAAGACAACTATCTCATAGTCCTCTGCCGGTACTTCGGTAGGAAAAGCTCCCGGGCGGGTGGGACAGAGAGGGCAAAAATCCTTGGGCGGTTTGTATGTTCTGTCCATGCGGTGGGTAGCGGTAATTACCCACTCCTGCCTAAGGGGGTGCCATCTCAACTCTGACAATTGCCACACCCCTTTCTTTGTGATTGACCATGGCAGTTAGAAGTGGTTTTCCCACGGCAATCCTCCCCCGGAGGGCAATTGCCCTCATCAGGTTGCTCGGTGCCTATGTTACCCGCTCCTTTGCTGCCAAATCGGTAGTAAATAAGATACCGACCGTCATCTTTAGTGATCTTCTCTTTTTCCATATCTAGGGGAACCTTCGCCTTTGATAGTTCCACCTTCTCCCTCCCCTGTCTTGTAAATTGGTAGATTCATATTAACTACGAAATCCCTGGGGATGTCCTTTATGCCAATTCCAAGCAGTCCTGACAATAGTCTCCAGGTCATGGTAGCAGGGCTGCCAACCTAGCTCCTCCATGATCCGCTGGGAGCTGGCAACCAAAACCGCCGGATCACCGGGCCGCCTAGCCCCCTCTGCCCGAGGTAATGACTTGCCTACTACCTTCTCCACCATGTCTATGACTTCCCGCACACTGAAGCCTTGACCATTGCCTAAATTATACGCGGTGGAGGCAGCTTTGCCCTCGAGAGCATCGAGAGCCAAAAGATGGGCAGTGGCCAAGTCAGTCACATGGACATAGTCCCTCACACAGGTGCCATCGGGTGTATCATAGTCTGTGCCGAAGATTGTTATCTTCTCCCGTTGACCCAAAGCCACCTGCAAAACAATGGGTATAAGGTGGGTCTCAGGCCGGTGATCCTCTCCAATGGCACCACTCGGTGAAGCTCCTGCAGCATTAAAATACCGTAAGGATATATGGCGCAGGCCGTAAGCGGCATCATATCTGGCCATGATCTTCTCGAAGAAAAGCTTGCTTTCGCCATAGGGGTTGGTGGGCACTTGGGGATGATCCTCGGTGATGGGTGTTTCGACAGGCTCGCCGTACACGGCAGCCGTCGACGAAAAGACTATGTAACGGGCATCATTGTGGACCATGGCATTAAGTAGGTTTAGTCCGTTAGTGATGTTATTATGAAAGTACTTGTCCGGCCGCTCAACTGATTCGCCTACTAAGCTATCAGCCGCCATGTGTACCACAGCCTCAATGGCATACTCTTTGAACAGATTATGGAGAAGACCCATATCTGCCAAATCGCCTTGGACAAATATCCCGCCCTGTACCGATGCTCGATGGCCTTTCTGGAGATTGTCTAAAACAACAACCTCATGCTTGCCTGTCTTTAGGAGCTCCTCCACAACATGGCTGCCTACGTAACCAGCACCACCGGTAACTAGGATGTTCATACAAGCGGCGGCTATCTTCCTAAAGGAAATACCGCCTTCTCTCCTTTCGCTGGGCAACTGTCAAGACATGATCTAGCAATCCATATGCTACCATCAATGATACCCATACATAGAGGATTTATCAACAAGTAGACTCGGCTTAAAGGCCTATTTGCCTTTGCCGAGTCTACCAAAGTCCTTACTTATCTACCGAAACCCCAGCAGCTACGCCTTGGGCCTCCAATGGAATTCTTTGTCCAGAGGGTAAATCGGTCGCTTAGTCACCTGATACGGTATAGTCTCCAACAGCAAATTGGTATCCCCAGGGGTCAAAGCAAGCAGGGCCCGCTTGGTCAAGGCCTGAAATTCAGGACTTAAATACCCGCTTTTCACAACTATGATTTCATATTCCCTGGGATCGAGACCGAGATCTGCTAAGAGCTCGGGGTCATAGACAGCAGTCCGCTTAGTAGTGACTATTACATCAATATCATCTACCCGCAAGATCACGCTGGGAATGCCTTTGCTAAGACCGATCTTCTTCACCTGGGCCCGAATCGATAGAGGTGAACCTTGCTCCTTGGTAGGATCCAATCTGCCCAAGTCCAAATCCACATGGCTGTTCACCCCAGCTGCGACGCACTTATCATACGCGGCTTCATCGACGATGACTGCCATAAGAGCGTTCTTAACCCGCTGCTTAATGAGAATATCCAGGGCAATAGCGAGATCCTCCGAGGCCCCGGCGGTGGGATTATCCCCGCTATCGGCAATGATTATCGGTGCCGATTTCTCCTCAAGGGCGATCTTCAGGCATTCTTCCATGGGATACGCCTCTGTTGTAAAAACAAACTCATGGCGGTTCTCCCATATTAGCTCTGCCAATCGCCGAGCCTCAGCCTCACCGGCCGATTTGGCCCCTTGAGTCGTTACCACTATGGCGCTTACACAGTTAAAGGGCACATCGGCCCAGGGGAATCCGAGAAATATTGAGGACGACATTATGTCTTCCCCATCGGGCATATGAACCAATTCCGCTATAATCTTTGACGTAGGCGCAACCTTTGTCTCCGATTGCTCCCCCGATACCAACATGGGAATACTAACCCAACTGGTAGTTATCTCCAGGGAGTTCCTCAGTACTTCCAAAGCCAGCTCTGCCGCCTTATGACCAGTGGCTTCTTTGTCTATATGGGGCGCAGTTCTGTAGCCCACAAAGGCGTTGGCGTTTTTCACCATCTTATTTGTGATGGTAGCATGGAGATCCAAGGCACATATGATAGGAATCCGGGGGCCAACGATACTGCGAACAGACTCAAGAAGGTCCCCGTCGGCATCTCCAACATCTTCCACAAACATGGACCCATGCATAGCAAGCACCACAGCATCTAACTGGTCAGCATCTTGTATTCTGGTCAAAAATCTTTCCTTTAAGTTGTCATAGGCAGCTTTTTCTATGGTCCCCGATGGGAGAGTGTAGGCAAATAAGGTAGGTATAATCTCCACTTTATTCTCTTTCAGAGTCTCAATTATTCCCTGTAAGGAAGTGCCTTCTACTGCCTCGGGGATGGCCAACAGACTATCTCCTTCAGCAATAGAGAAATCCTCCAGGGATGTCTTGAGATAGGTAAATGTATTAGTCTCATGCTGCATGCCGCCAACTGCAATTCGCAAGACCCTTTCCCCCTTCATTTGCTCAATCTTGCATCTTAATACCGTGATCGTCGCTTATGCCCACTCCACCCCGGAGAATTTGCGGAAAGCCTCCATGCTGACTTTGATGGACTCAATCTCATCAAGCTGGGTATGGTCTTGCTCCAAGATGATGTACTCCAGATTGGGTGCGTCCTTGGCTGCATTAATAATATCCTGAATAGGCAAGATTCCCGTTCCTATCTCTGTGAAGCACCGGGGCTGCAAAGTGGCCATAAAAACATCCATATTGATAGGCATTTCCGGGTTAATAATCCCGTCATACATGACTAGATTCTGCGGCGCATCCTTGGGGAAATCTTTCTGATGCAAAAGGACTAGGCGATCCTTGTACTTTCTGATCAGTTCTACAGGATTCTGCCCACCCCGAGTGGCCCAGTAGGTATCCAATTCAATAAACACCAGGGATGGATCGGTGTTTTCCATAATGATCTCGTAGACCGTCTTGTCTCCAAACTTCTGAAATTCTTGATAGTGATTATGGTAGTAGAAGCGCATACCCCGCTCTTTGCACTTCTCGCCCACCTCGTTAAACAACTCACAGCGCCTCAACACAAAGTCGACGTCTTCATATGGGAAAAATTCAATATCACAGCCTATCTGCTTATTGCCCAAAGCCTGGTGGTAATCGAGCACTCCATCGAGAAGCTCAGCCTTAAGGGGATTGATATGGCTCCCCACAATGGACATACCAAGTTCATCAAGGCTTGCTTTCATCTTGTCTGCAGGAACACCGAACCCGACGCCGGGATCATTGGCTGCATCATGGTTGGCAGCCTCAAGATACTTATAGCCTACCTCTGCCACTTGCGCCAGGACCCCATATGGATCTTTCTGAAGCGATTGCCGCACAGAATAGAGCTGAATACCAACCTTCAATGCCATAGATCAATCCAACCTTTCTGAATAGTTTTTTGTGCATCCAATGAAAACTCCCCTTCTAGCCCTTTACGCTACCGCCTAGTACTCCCTCGATGAACTGTCGGCGGAAGATTAGAAAGACGATAATCGTAGGTAAAATGGAAAGGAGTGTGGCTGCCATTAACTGCCCATATTGCACATCCGTTTGACCAACGAATGTTGCCAGTTCCACGGTAACAGGTCTAACGAAGTCGCTGCGAGTTAAAGTAAGACCAAAAAGCAAATCATTCCAAATGGCTCGGGCTTGTAGGATAATAACAGCTGCAAAGCCTGGCTTAGCCAATGGGATCAAAATGCGGAAGTAGTACCCGGCAATGGAGCACCCATCGATCAAGGAAGCCTCCAGTAACGAACGGGGAATGGTTGCAAAGTAGTTCCGCAAGTAAAATGTACAGATGGGGATGCCGTAGACCGTATGAACCAGCCACATACCGACAAAGGAATCATAAAGCTTCAAAGAGCGCATGATCTGAAACAAAGGAATCATCACAATCTGGATGGGAATAAAAAGTCCCGCCAAAAGGAACATATAGACTGCATAGTCGCCTTTGAATCGAAACTGGGAAAGTGGGTACGCACCCAAGGAACCGACAAAGGCAGAGATCACAACAGAGGGTACCGTAATGAACATGCTGTTTAAGAGACCTCTGCCGATGATCTCAAAGGCCTTAATGTAGTTTGCCCAATAGATCTCCTGCGGCCACGCGAAAACATTCACCACTTCCGCTGGGGTCTTGATGGATGTAACCACCATCACAACAAGAGGCACAGCAAACAGCACCGCCAGCAGAGTCAAGATGGTATACAGCAAAATCCGCACGATCCGTCTCTTAGTCAATACCTGATCTCCTCCAGACTCCGACTAGTATGATAAATATAAGGCAAGATGATCACTGCAGACAGCACCAAGAGAACTACTGCCAGAGCACTGCCCAGTCCCATCTCAAACCTGTTAAACGATACGTCAAACATCATGGTTGCCAGAACTTCTGTAGAATATCCTGGGCCACCCCTAGTCAAAGAGTAAACGAGATCGAAAACCCGCATGGCACTGATGCCCGACATGGCCATGACCACAATAGTTGAAGGCAGCAACTGGGGCAGCATTACTGACCGAAACTTTCTAAAGAAGCCAGCCCCATCGATCTCTGCAGCTTCCAAGAGCTCAACCGGTATTTCCCGCAAGCCCGAGATATACATGACCAACGCGAAACCAGTAGTCCACCACAGACTGGAAAGCATGATGGAGTAGGTGGCAATCGTGGGATCGCCCAGCCAGATCTTGATGTGGTCCCTGAGTCCAACTTCAATCAAAAAGCGATTGAAAAGGCCGTTTCGCGGCTCAAATAGCCACCGCCAAACAGCTGCTACTGCCACTGGAGTAATAGTATACGGTATGAAGAAAATTGTCTGGTATATCGATTCGCCCTTGATTTTCTGATTAATCAAAAGGGCAAGCAAAAGACCTACCGACGTGGGGATGAATAATGAGAAGACTAACCACTTGGCATTGTTGCTCAATGCAGTCCAGAATCGGGGATTGGCAAACAGCTTCTGGTAGTTCTGCAGTCCAACATAGGTAGCGGTCGGTGATATGCCATCCCATTTATGAAACGATAGCACTATGCTTTGGTATACTGGATAAATGACGAAAATCGCAAAGGATAGCACTGGTATCAATAGAAACAAGGAAAACGTCAGCCTTTTTTCCGTTGCCAGTTTCACGGAAGTCACCTCATTTAGATATCAGCTATTCCCGAAGGACGGCTTGGGCGAGAGGGGATCATGCGATCCCCTCTTGTACTTCTCAGAAGACTACATATCTTGCCATTTCACGAACGCATTTTCCTTGAGCAAATCCTGCCGCATGTTCTCTAGGGTGTTAAGTACACCGTCGAGCACCTTATCGGTGGGGTTAAGAGCATACATCTCTACCTGTCTGCCTAGCTCTTGATACAAGCTTGGAGGCAGCATGAATAGCTGGTTCGGCAAAATAGTCCCTTCCTCGTTGACTCTCTGAATGCGGTTGTATGTCTCCAGCAAGATTGGGTTGTAGATCTCTGGCGGTACTGCTAAGTTAGCAGCAACTGAACCTTTGTGCTTGTTAAACGCGCTCTGGCCATCTATACTACCGGCCACCGTCATAAGTGCTTTGGCGCCTTCGGTATCCTTGGCGTTCTTAGGAGCGGCCAGTGCATCGACCTGGATAATAATGGCATCTTCGGTGCCCGGTGCCGGGAAGAAGCCAAAGTCTTCACCGGGAGTCCAGCCTGCTTGCTCAAAATAAGCCACTACCCAGTCACCGTTTAGATACATGGCTGCATTGCCCTGTAAGAGCTCGTTAGCAGCTTCAGCCCACCCGTACCCAGACCAACCAAACATATAAGAGCTAACAAATGCATCACCGTAGAGCTCAAAGGCTTCCCTTACCTTGGGGTCGGTAAAGGCCAGTTCGCCATTACCTAAAGCCAGGTAGCCTTCGGGGCCCAATACAGTGATGAGGGGAGCATAGAAGTGGGTCAATGTCCAGCTGGTCGCGGCAGCGAAAGGCTCTATTCCGTTCTCCCTTAAGGTCTTGGAAACCTCTTTAAACTCATCCCAGGTGGTGGGAATATCCAGATCATACTTCTCAAAAATATGCTTGTTGTAGAAAATGTGACTGATCACATGGGTATTGAGGGGAATACCATAAGCATGGCCATCGAACTTGACCATTCTTTGTAAGCCTTCACTAAAGATCTCGTCTCCGTTTACTGCTTCCCATATATCGTCGATGGGCTCAAGTCTACCGGCATCAACGTAGGATTTCATGTCATATCCGATGGCGCTTTGATATAGCTCCGGCGGATCATTCGCCATAAAGGCAGCACCTAGCTGGCGTCTCATCTCAGAAGTTGATCCTGGGATGCCCCGCTCGGTGAACTCTACATTAGGATATAGCTCCCTGGCCTTATCTAAAAATGCATCAAGAGCTTCCTTTTCTCCGCCGGACAACCAATAATGCCACATCTCAGCTGCCTGTATAGATACACTAGCTGACATAACAAGAACTAAAGCAGCAACCAAGCCAAACAGTGCACGTTTGTTTCGGTACATAAACATTTGCTCCTTCCGCAAGTTGGATTTTGGTGCGACATGTAGAGCGAGACCTTCAGTCTATCCCACAACCGTCCCTTTTTATAACCACCCCCTCTACCGATCTCCAAGTCCCCCTAGATTGGTACCCTGGCACACGAGTCTCTTTCAACTAAACTAGGCAATATGACAGTGTGCCTAACTCCATTCGGCTTATCCATTTTCCACGCTAGAATCTCCCTGGCGGCAATCGCTCCCAGGTTTTCCAGCGGTTGCTTAACCGTGGTTAGGCGAGGCACCCCAATGCGGGAGACCTCAGAGTCATCGAACCCCATCAAAGAAACTTCATCAGGTACCGAGACACCCATCTCACTCAGCGCCTCTCGGGCGCCTATGGCCATGTGATCGTTAGAGCAAAAGACTGCTGTCGGAGGTACCGGTAGCGCCATCAACTGCTGAAGCAGGTCATAACCTGATTCCATCTGCCAATCTCCCTGCACAAGGTAACCATCGGGCACTTGAAGTCCTGCCTGCTGCATAGCCTCCAGATAGCCGGCCTGCCGATCCTGGGCATTATAGGAGTTCGCCGGGCCAGATATATGGGCAATTCTCGTATGACCCAAACGAAGCAAGTAGTCTACGGCATCTATAGCACCTTGCTTGTTGTCGATTTGTACAGAGCCCAGATTAGGCGATAGTTTTCTATTAATGGTTACAACCGGTATCTCCAGAGTAGCTAATTCCCGCACCGAGCAAAATTTGCACTCATCCTGCAAAAGTAGCAGTACTCCGTCAGTGGCCCTTTCCATCACTTGCCGAGCTATCTTGTCATAGCCGTCGCCATCTGCCAAGTTAAGAATTTGAAACTGCAAATAGTACTTATGTTGGGCCAAGGTGATGCTGATGCCTTTGAAAATGAGGCTGTAGAATATCCAGCTTGAAGGGTAAAATAGTCCATTTCCGTATACACCGCCGCCAAGCACAAATAGAGATACTGTTTCTGAGCGACCGGTAGATAAGCGTCGAGCAATAGCATGGGGTCGGTAATTCAGCTTTCTGGCAACCTCTGTGACACGTCTTACCGTCTCATCGGCAACGAGAGGGCTGCCATTTAGGGCTAAGGAGACGGTCGCGCTGGAGACCCCCACTTCTTTGGCGATATCCGCTAGTGTCGGACGCCGAGTTACTCTTTTGGCACGGGGCATTTTCTTAGCTTCAAGATTCATACTGCTAGTCTCCTAAACACAAGATCAACTAGTGAAAACGGACGTATTTCTGTCAATGGTGCAATCTGGAAGCTTAATGAGGCATTTAAAGCGATTTAAATTTACCTTAAGTTAACTTTACTGCTAAAAGGGCCCCTTGTCAAGTAGTCCAGGACTAGACTTAGGCCATCCCTTGCCCTACAATAGATACTAAGCAAGAGCAAAGGACAATAGTCAGTAAGGGATGTGGTTGTCCATTGAAAACCTTATATCTCGTCAGTGCCTGCCTGGCAGGTGCCAGTACTAGATTCGACGGTCAAGCCAGTCCTGAGCAGGATATACTCAGTCTTGTTCGCGAAGGACGAGCTATTCCCATATGTCCCGAGCAACTAGGAGGGCTTACGACGCCTCGCCTCCCCGCGGAGATTATCGGCGGCCATGGCGGGGATGTGCTGGATGGCAAAGCCCGGGTTATTAATAGCTCCGGTGAGGATGTGACGACAGCCTTCATCGAGGGAGCTCAGGAGGCAAAGCGCTTAGCCGAAAAATGGCAGATAGGGGGAGCCATTCTCAAATCTAAGAGCCCCTCTTGCGGACTGTACAGTATTTATGACGGAAGCTTTGGTGGCCGGCTACAGCAGGGACCAGGAGTAACTGCTGCTCTGCTCGAAAAGGCAGGACTTAAGCTATTTGACGAGAATACGTGGAGGGCACATATTGCTCATGGAAGATTAAAAGAGGGAGTATAGACAATGATCACCTTCGAAGACATCCGTAACAATCCGAATTTCCGCCTGATGATCAAGAAAGCCCACGATTACTTGACAGAACGGGGCTATACTGAACACGGATTTAGACACGTGACCTTCGTTTGTCGGACCACCGCCCGCATTCTAGAGGAACTAGGCTATGATAAGCGCACCGTGGAATTAGGAGCCATTGCCGGCTACCTACATGATATCGGCAACATGTTTAACCGCAAACATCACGGGGTCTCCGGTGCTAACATCGTCTATACTGAGCTCCGCCAGATGGGGATGCCCCTCGATGAGATCTGTGACATCACCATGGCCATTGCCAATCACGAGGAGGAAATCGGCCAAGCCGTCAGCCCCATTACCGCTGCCCTCATCATCGCGGACAAAAGCGATGCCCATCGTACCCGGGTTCACCGGAGGAATTCCAGTGACATACACGACCGGGTGAATCTGGCTATCCTCGACTCCCACGTGGAGATCAACAGAGATGCCCGCACTATCACTCTCCACATAGAGTTTGATCAAAGTCGCTGTGAGATCATGGACTATTTCGCTATCTATCTCAAGCGAATGCAAATGTGCAAGGCTGCCGCTGCTCACTTAGGCTGTGAGTTCCGCCTTTTGATCAACAACCTGGAGTTGCTGGGACTAGCTGAACGTAGGCATGCAGCAGGACAATATTAAGGAGGAAGGGTCTATGCTCCGCTACAATTTGATTCAGCCCCGTAAGCTGGCTAAAGAAGAGGTGCCATCGCCACAGCCAGGACCGGGAGAAGTCATCATTTCCGTAAAAACCGTCGGCATCTGCGGGTCAGACATCCACGCCTACTATGGAGAGCACCCGTATATTAGCTGTCCGGTAGTCCCAGGCCACGAATTCGCCGGGGTAGTTACTCAGGTGGGTGAAGGCGTCGATGAAGCTTGGCTGGGCCAAAGAGTTACTGTTCTACCTTCATTGGTATGCAGTAAGTGCCACAACTGCCGCACGGGTAGATTTAATATCTGTCAGGATCTCAAGGTCATTGGTTGCCAAAGCGACGGAGCCTTGGCAGAGCTCGTCAAAGCCCCTGCAGACAAACTCTTTCTACTGCCCGATGCCATGTCATGGGAAGAAGCAACCTTAGTAGAGCCGCTGGCAGTTGCAGTCCATGCGGTACGAACTGCCGGAGATATCGTCCAACAGCGGGTAGTAATCTACGGCGGCGGCACTATTGGCCTTATGGTCATGCAAGTGGTTAGAGCCTACGGTGCCAAAGAGGTCATTGTGAGCGAGCCCAATGATTTCCGACGAGATCTCGCCCAGAAACTGGGGGCCCATCACGTGATCGATCCTTCGTCGGCGACCCCATCGGAATGGCTGCAAAGCAAATTCGGACCGGAAGGAATTGACCTTGCCTTCGANTGTGTGGGCATAGAGACTACTGTCCGAGAAGCCATCATATCCAATCGCAAGGGTACTACAATAGTCATAGTCGGTGTCTTCTCTAAGCCTATCATGGTAGATATGGGACTTGTGCAAGATCGTGAATTGCGGCTCTTAGGTACATTGATGTACACCAAGGAGGATTTCGCCGAGGCCATTAGGTTGCTTTCCGAAGGTAGGGTTCAGGGACTGCCCCTTGTTACCCATCGCTTGGATTTTGCCAACGCAGACCAAGCCTTCGACTTAATTGAAAAAGAAAAGGGCAATTGCATCAAGCTCTTGATCAAATCTGCCAAAGCCTAAATAGGCAAAGCCTCCCTACCCCAAGCGGCGGGGAGCCTTAATAGATGATTGTTCGTGTAAGAAGCCTTAACGGGTGTTGGGATCGAGCCAATCCCGAAGACCATCCCCCAGTAGGTTGAGGGCAATAACCGTAAAAAACACTGCCAGCCCCGGTACCAAAACTAGCCATGGAGCTCGACCCATATAGGGTTGGGCTTCTTTCAACATGCGCCCCCAACTAGGATATGGCGGCTGAATGCCGAGACCGAGATAGCTTAAAGATGCTTCGGTCAAGATGGCAGTGGAACAAGTTACGGTAGCTTGTACTACAATGGGCCCAATACTGTTGGGGAAAACGTGTCGCCAGACTATATGGCGTGGCCTCGCTCCCAAGGCCCGGGCCGCCTCTACATAGAGAGTATTGCGGGCACTTAAGAAAGAAGCCCTGGTGATACGGGCAAACAGTGGCAGGTTGGCAAAACCAATGGCTAGAATCGTGTTCTTCATCCCCGGCCCCAAGACTGTAACTAACATGATGGCAAACAGAACTCCAGGGAAAGCCATAAGTCCGTCCACTATCCGCATGATCGTTTCATCCCACCAGCCACCCCTATAGCCTGCCCACCCTCCCAAAGACACACCCAGCAAGGCAGCCATAACGGTGCTTCCCAAACCGACTTTTAAAGCAACGCGCCCGCCATATGCCACCCGGCTGAAAAGATCTCGACCAAAATGGTCAGTACCCAAGAGGTGTTCTTTACTGGGCGGAACAAGCCGAGCACGGATATCCATGGCGTTAGGGGGAGAGACAATAGACAGCGCGCTAATAACAGCTAAAGCCGCTATGGCCAAAAGCATGACAGCCCCAACGCAAATATTGACTCGAGAGGCTCGCTTACAGGGCGGTTGAAAAAGCGAGGCCCGCTCCTTACCTCGGCCTTCTGCTTCTAGCTGCTTCTCTTTCCATACTACGGCCACAGCTCCGTTCTCCTTCCTAATGAGGGCCATCCCCCAACCAGCAAACTACTTTAGCCCAAAGACCAGTGCCTGGCTATTTATAGCGCACCCTGGGATCTAGTATCATATATAGAATATCTGTGACGAAATTAACCAAAACGACCACAATAGCGATGAAGAGAGCGATACCCTGTACCAAAGGCAGATCCCGATATCCAATGGCCTGAAGCAGTAGCCTGCCAAGCCCGGGTAGGGCAAACACCTCCTCGGCCACAATGCTACCAGCCAAAAGGCTAGCAAACTGCATACCGGCCACGGTCACAATGGGCATCAAGCTATTCTTAAGAGCATGCTTATAGATAAGGGACAACTTGGGTAGCCCTTTGCTCTGGCCGGTTCGAATGTAATCTTGAGTTAAAGCATCTAGCATAGAAGCCCGGGTTATCCGGGTAAGACTGGCGACACGGTGGGTAGCCAACGCGAACGCTGGCAGGACAAGTGACAAAAATGCCTTCCAGGGGTCAGCACTCCACTGGACAAAACCGCCGGGGGGCAGCACTTTCCAGTACATGGAAAACAGCAGAATAAGAAGGATGCCCAGCCAAAAATGGGGTATGGCCATACCAATCTGAGATGCAAAGACTATTATGTAATCAATGGGCTGTCCGTGGTGGGTAGCGGCATAGGCTCCCGCCGGGATAGAGATTACCAAAGTAAGGAGCATAGATAGTACAGCAAGACTAATGGTAACGGGCAAGCGCTCACCGATTAATCCAGCTACCGGACGCTTTAGCCGAGTAGAGAAGCCTAGATCGCCTGCCAAAACAGCCTTCAGCCAATTAAGATACTGAACATGCAAAGGCAGATCCAGCCCTAGTTCTTGCCGTAGGCCGGTTAGCACTTCTGGATCTGCCTCTGTGCCCAGCATTAATAGAGCTGGATCACCTGGTATGATGTGAAATACGACAAAAGTGATTGTGCAAGCAATCACCAATGTGACCAAGAGCGCAGCGGTACGCCGCGACAGATACTGCAAGGCAACCACCAAATTCTCGTTTATTTGTCAAAATACACGTGGCCCACATCATCAACATATTTAGGATAATAGCGCCAGCCTGCCACATCGCTTCGCATGGCCACCAGATCATTGGGATCCATAATGTATACGGCCACAGCTTCCTCCGCCAAAATCTCCTGACAGCGACTATAGATAGCCTGGCGTCGAGCTATGTCGGTGGCCTGAAGTCCTTCTAGAATGAGCTTATCATATTCTTCATGGCGGAAGTTAGAGAAATTCCTGCCATAATCAGATGTATATCGGTTAAGAGCCGTATGGGGATCAAGCTTTCCAGTAAATCCCACAATGGTCATATCATAGTCCCGCTTAGTGTAAATCCGATCTAGCCATGTGCCCCATTCTACCAGCTCGATGTTGACCTCGATGCCTACTTCCCCTAGCATGGCGGCAACCATTTCACCACTCTTAACATGCAGATCGTACTCAGCAGGTAGTGATAGGGTTACGGATACACCTTGGCCATATCCCGCAGCAGCCAGAAGCTCCCGAGCCTTAGCTGTATCGTATGGATAGTAATCAGCCAAATCGGCGTAGTAAAGATCCACAACCGGACTCATGTTGCTGCCGATTTTCGTGCCATAGCCCCAGGCCGCCCCTTCGATCAAGAGGTCCTTATCAATGGCATAGTTAATGGCTTGACGCACCCTCTTGTCGGAAAAAGGCTCCCGGTCAAGATTGTAAGCCATAAGCTGCACTGTATTCATGGGGCCTTTGAGCAACTTCAGATCCGGGGCCTGTTCAACCTGCCAAGCAACATCAGGAGAAAGCCTGGGGATAACATGGACTGCGCCGGCTTTGAGATTGAGGATGGCAGTAGCCGGGTCCGGAATAATCCGGAAAGTCACCGTATCGACATAGGGCAAACCCTGTTCCCAATAATCATCAAAGCGAGCCAGCTTCACGTGCTGTCCCATTACCCATTCTACCAATCGAAACGGACCGGTTCCCACGGGCTTAGTAGCCAGCTGGGCCACTGCTTCCTTGGGGATGATAGCAGCATCAACCAACTCACTGAGGAAAGGAGCATAAGGGGCTTTCAGCTGGACCCGAATGCTGCTATCATCGAGAGTCACTATCTCCTCAATCTGCTTGGGCCACATCATAGGATAGCCGGTAGCATCGTCTCGAACTCGCTCCAAGCTAAACAGCACATCCTCCGTGGATAGGCTGCGCCCATTATGAAAGAAAACGTTGGGTCGCAGCGTAAATGTATAGACTGTCCCATCATCGGAAGTCTCCCAACTCTCTGCGAGACATGGCACAATCCTGCCTTCTGTATCGAAGCTGACTAACCCTTGGTAAATATTGTAATCAATCTCTCGGGTTGCGGCAGCCACAGCTTTATGTGGATCGAATGTATCAGGATCGATGGGCACCGCCACCACCAAGTGCCCCCCCGACTTGGGACCAGCAGCGGCCACGGGAAGACCTAACCATGTCAACATCACAAACAGCCATACCAATAACCAAGGCATTAATCTGCCTCTACCCACGCAATCTCTCACTGATATCACTTCCCTATAGATGCTCGGTACACCTATTATACTTCTACACCCATAGCCATAGGAATAAACATCCTAGTCAATATGGGAAAAAAGCTAACCCAAAGCCTTAATCACAGCCGCAGTAAACTCCCGGGTACCCGCTGTACCTCCTAGATCCTGTGTACGGATACCAGCCTTTACGCAGCCCAAGGCCGCCTCTTCCACGGCACTTCCCACCGACTGTGCCTCGATATCAGGAAAGCTCTTAAGCAAGGCCGCAGCAGCCAAAATCATTGCTAGAGGATTGGCGATATCTTTCCCCTGCAAGGCAGGTGCTGTCCCATGGGGCGCCTCGGCCATGACCACTCTTGGGGTCAAGTCGCTGTAAAAGCCAATCAGCAAAGATTCGGCACCGGCGATGGAGCCAAACATCTGCAGTACTAGATCAGATAGGCAGTCGCCGTCCCTATTCAAGGCGGGAATAACCAAGGGCTCTCCATCAGTCTTACACAGAAGTGCATATGTTGCATCGATCAGCTGCGGTTCATATGGGACCGTCGGATAGCGCAGAGCTGCGGCATCCATCTCTTCCTTCAGCATACCTTCATACACAGGACTCACCGTATACTTAGGTCCGCCAAATACCTTAGCTCCCATGGATCGAGCATGACGAAATGCATACTCAGCTACATACCGACAAGTCTGACGGGATATGGACTCGGTACGGTAAGCTATTTCATCGCCATTTTCTTCTACTCGCCATTCCTTGGCTCCGTACGCGTCCCCTACAGCCATGCGAACAACGGCTATGGGAGCTTCAAGACCACCTAAAGGGGTCACCCCCGGTAACAGCCGGCCGGTTCTCACGATGACTTGGGCATCTATAGCAGTACGCAAAAGCGCGTTAGGGCTACCTACATCGCCCTTGATCTCTGGAGTAATGGTGGCTGCCTTTAGCCCATGGCCCGCCTCCACCATGGCCTTCGCTGCATCTAGAACAACCTGGTTCTTCGTCCTACGCCGATGCTCAAGACTCAAATCAAAGTATTCAAACTCAATATCTAGACCGATTACAGCAGGATCCAGCACTCTAAGGGCCTCTTCCAAAAGCTCCTGTCCTGTTTGATCGCCTTTGAGCACAATGACTGTTCGGCTCATGCCCCTTCTCCTTTCCCCATAAGCCTGCAAAGGCTGATTTCATGAATGGAGCGGCCTAATGCCGCATCCTATCTCCCAATAATTCGCTATGTAGACCGCTATCCCTGCACTTAGTGAGATACTCCATGGCTACACGGAGAAAACTATGCTACAATGTCCGAGAGGACTTACCTTGCGAAAGGATTGCCTAACCAGAGGTGGCAGAAATAAGGCCGGGGAATGGCTTTGCACTTCTTTCGGAGTATGGTATACTCTCGGAGTAGTATACCTTTAACTTCTTCGACAGAAAGGCTAAGTGATGTAATTCCCATGCGTTCGAGAAACATAATCTGGATCATTGTCATTATATCAATAGCAGCAGGGGGTCTTAGGGTAGCGCTCACCAAGACTCGAGTACCTCAACCGGTAACAGACAGTCGGTTTCTCATGGGTACTATAGTCGAAATACGGGTTTTCGGCTCCCAACGCGCCCTTGATGCCGCCTTTAGGCGCATTCAAGACATAGATGCGACCATGGGTCGTACCGGGTTAGACAGCGAGGTTTACCGTATTAATCAAGCAGCTGGGAAGGAATGGGTGCCTGTCAGCCAAGATACTTTCCAGGTAGTAGAGACAGCAGTAGAATACGCCAAATTGACTGCGGGATTGTTTGATCCCAGCATTGCTCCCCTGGTAGACCTCTGGGGTATAGGCACAGCAAAAGCCAGGATACCTTCCCTAGAGGAAATCAAAATCGCCCAAAGCCTAATTGATTATGGTGACATAGAGCTCGATCCCACTGGGCCGGCTATCAGATTACAGCACGAGGCCATGGCACTGGATCTCGGGGGCATAGCCAAGGGATATGGTGCCGACGCCGCTGTGGAAGTGCTCAAGCGCAGTGGGATTAGCAGTGCTTTCCTGAGCTTAGGCGGCAACGTCTATGTTATCGGAAGTAAACCTGATGGTTCTCCCTGGCGCATCGGGATACAAGACCCGGACAGCCCCAGGGGGACTCACATCACTGTGCTGGAGGTCAAAGACACATCAGTTGTCACCTCAGGACCGTATGAGCGGTATTTCATCAAAGATGGCATTCGGTATCATCATATTCTTGATCCAACTACGGGATTTCCCGCTGATAGCGGTTTGGTCAGTGTGACCATTGTAACCCCCTCTTCCCTCATCGCCGACGCTCTGTCAACTGGCGTCTTTGTCCTGGGGTTAGAAAAGGGGTTGGACCTTCTGGAGTCCTTGGAGGACGTCGAAGGGATCTTAGTGACCAACGACCGCAAGGTATATGCCACCAGTGGCCTGCGGGGTCGTTTAAATGGACTGGCTAAGGGGTATAGCTTATATGAGAGACAGTAAGTATTTTTTGCCCGGCGACATCATTATTTACATGGGGTTGCTTCTCATATTTCTCCTGGGCTCCTTTGCAGCCATGGGAAGGACTAATAACGGGTCCCCAACCGCGGTGGTAACCCAAGATGGCAAAAGCATCCATCGCGTTCGCCTTGACGCTGTTACGGAGCCTTATGAGTTTAGAGTTGAAGGAAGCGGTGGCGCCTATAACATCATCCAGGTAGAGCATGGCCGTATCCGAGTAGTGGAGGCGTCCTGCCCTGACCAAATTGACGTAAAGCAGGGGTGGATAAGCCAATCCCATCAGTCCATCGTCTGCCTGCCTAACCGCTTAGTAATCCGCATATTGAAGGCTGAACACGAGCCTGTCGGCGAGATCGACGGCATAGCCTTCTAGAGGGTTTATTAGTTATCCTTGCTTGGGCAGAACAAACCCAGAGGATCGTTGGATGCCCCATGAAGGAGGCACCTGCATTGTCTGTTCGTCGTATAACATGGATAGGTGTAATGGTATCCCAAGCCCTTTTGTTGCACGTAGTGGAGCGTCTTCTTCCACTGCCGCAGCTGGCACCCGGCGTCAAGTTAGGCTTAGCTAATATTGTCACCTTGGTTGCCTTAGAGATCCTTCCCTGGGGCGATGCTTTGTCAATCCTAATCTTGCGCAGCTTTCTCGGGGCTCTTTTGGGTGGAGGAGCCAGTGGTGTTCTCTTTAGCCTTGCCGGCGGCATCCTAAGTTTCCTGGGCATGTCCGTGCTCATGCGACACAAAGGAAGTCTCTTTAGCGTCCCGGCCATTAGTGTGGCCGGAGCTTTCCTGCACAATGTGGGCCAACTATGCATAGCGGCACTAGTGGTAGAGACCTTCAACATAATCGTCTACTTTCCTATCCTCGCAATCTCCGCCCTTGTTACCGGCTTTTTTACCGGGGTAGTTGCTGACTTAGTCATCAAGGCCATCGAGCACTCGCGTCTTATGCCCGTCATGGGTACAACTACTCAGTTCGGGAGTCTGCGAAAGTAACACGACTCCACGCACCTAATATCGCTCATATATGCAGTAAGAGACCCGCTTCAGGTTCGCTACCTCTGGTGTCATGAGGTTTTCTGCACTGCCTACAACAAACACTCCCCCTGGCACCAAGGAGTTAGAGAAGTTGGCGGTAAGCATGGATTGTGTCTCGGGAGTGAAATAAATAAACACATTGCGGCAGAGGATCATATGAAAACCAGTATCGTAAGGGTCCTCTAAGAGATTGTGCCTGGCAAACCTGACTCGTCGTTTGATCTCATCGTCTAGCCTCCAGAGATTGCCTTCTTTTTGAAAGTATTTATGCTTGTATTTGGCTGGCAACGTACTGAGGAGATTCTCTGTATATGCAGCTTCCTTTGCCTTAGCCAAGGCACCGACATCAAAATCTGTACCGAGAAGTGTATGGGTCCTGCCAGGAGTGAGGTCGGCCAGAATCATGGCCACAGTATAAATCTCCGCTCCGATGGAAGCCCCAGCACTCCAGATCTTAAGCCGCCGGAAACGCTGAACCAAATCCGGCAAGACTCTCTCCTCAATTTCCTTGAAGACCGTTACATCTCGATAGAACTGAGAAGTATTGATAGTCAGGTATTCTGTGAACTTCCCCCGTTCCTCCGCATCGGACTGCAGCCTCTTAAGGTAATCAGTATAATCTTTGATACCGGCCCGATCCAGCCATTGGTTTATTCGGCGCTGCATCTGCTGCTGCTTATAGTGATTCAGATCCAGCCCTATGGTATCTTTTAGGCGCCGCTTGAAAACTTCATAGTTCGCGTCATTCAATACCACACTCATAAACTTCCAACCCTTTGCTTTAGTTTCATTACTGCACGTACCACGGCGTCACCTATCCGCTCCAGGGGCAAGACAAAATCGGCATCACCGTTTTCAACCACCGCCCTGGGCATGCTATATATGGTGGAGGTGCTCTCATCTTGCACAATAGTCACGCCGCCCTCTGCCTTAATCTTGGCCATACCAGCTGCCCCGTCTTTGCCCATGCCCGTTAGGATGACACCGATAAGTCGATTGGAGTAGACATTGGGCAAACCTAGCATAGTTACATCAACGGAGGGGCGCACATAATTTACCGGTGGTGTCTGTTCTAAGTGAATGACTTGGTCTTTGGAAACAGTCATGTGGAAATCACCCGGTGCTATATAGGCAATACCGGCAGTGAGCCTATCTCCCTCTTCCGCCTCCTTCACCCTAATACTGGCGATCTGATTTAGTCGCTCCGCCATTGAGCGGGTAAATCCAGCAGGCATATGCTGAACCACCAATATCGCCGCGGGGAGATCCTTAGGAAACTGTCGCACCACCTCTTCCAACGCCCTAGGGCCACCGGTAGAGGCTCCTATGGCCACTGCTATGGTAGGCTGGGCTCCTCCCCCCATCGACGCTGCAGGCTGGGGCGGTTCTCGTTTTCTTACGATTGGCCTAGGTTTGGGCACCACCGAATACGCGGGTCGAATGCGGGCCCCTACTGCTGCTTTCAATTTGCGGATCAGCTCATCCTGAACCGTCTCAATATCTAAAGAGATAGCGCCAGACGGCTTGGCGATAAAGTCCACCGCACCCAACGCTAAGGCCTCCATAGTGGCCTTGGTGCCCGCTTGAGTCATGCTGCTCAGCATGACCACCGGCACCGGGTGTTTTACCATAAGCTCCCGCAACGTCTCTAAGCCGTCTTTGCGGGGCATCTCCACATCCAAAGTAACCACGTCGGGCTGTAACTTCTCAATTTTATCTAGAGCATCAACGCCATCCCGGGCTGTCCCAACCACCTCGAAAGCTGCGTCTCTTGCAATCATGTCAGATATTACTTTGCGCATGAAAGCTGAATCGTCTACTACAAGCACTCTGGTCTTGGTCATATCGTCATGCACCCCTTAAATCTCCCGAGGCGCCTCACCGATACTTTGGACCACAACAATACCCGTCTTGGTGTATAAAGTCATCTTACGCCCCTTGTTTCCTTCTACATCCTCGGCCCGTAAGGGTATCGCATTGAGCTGCAAGTGTTCTCTAACAGCAGCTACATTCTGCTTACCCACATTCAACGTTGACTCACCCAGTCTAGGAAATAGATTGGCTCCCCCTGCGATCTTCGCTTCCAGGGCAGAGCGGCGAGCACCGACCCGAATTAAGGCATCAACAAGGGCGGGTATCGCGGTATCAGCGAATTTCCCTGGTTGGGTGGCACCTAAACCGTTCCTACTGGCGGCTAAAAACACATGGGCCAAGCCTCCCACGCTCCGCTCCTGATCGAAGATTGCTACACCTACACAGGAGCCTAGGCCAACGGTGATCAGCACACCTTCTCCCCTGACAACTTCAATTTCACCCATATTAACAAAAATGTCTGCCATTACCCATTATCCGTTCCCAGCAGTATTTTGAAAAATCTCTCAAAACCGTCCTCACCAGGGATCAACATTATGTGACCAGCGATCTGCTTCCCTTCTGAGGAAAATGCCGTCTTAATCACTGTGATATATTCATCCAGTATGGCTGCTCCTGCCAGGATAGAGCTCCAAATGGCGCCAGCCATATCTATGGCTAGGCCC
>JGI24708J26588_10000695_pt1 | contig 27274 bp, 23 predicted proteins | sample BioPla1DNA2_FD_26588 | JGI IMG/M metagenome (IMG submission 26588) | reverse complement strand
AATAAATGTGCTATATTATTCAAAAATGCGATAAATGAAATTGAAAATACTCTTGCATGGATGAATAGAAATAATATTAAAATAAAAAAGAAAGATTTTTTATAGAGATAAAGAAGCTTAGAAAGTTGTTTTTGGATTTGGGTGAGCAGAAATTATTAAAGCAATCTTACTTTATAGAAGCGCTTCTAAAGCAGGAAGATATGTTATGTATTGAAAGCAATCTTACGGAATATATCAATAATATTAAAAACTGTAAAAAAGAATTGCAGTTTGCATTGAATAATTTTAAAAAGGAAGATAATTGCTGTAATTGCTCATTTATCCTAACGGAAGAAGAATATGAACAACGCTTACGTAACACCATATATTATATTAGGATAGCAGATTATGATTCAATTATTAATGAATTGGTAATGATGATTAATTTTGGAGATCCAGCATTTAAAGAGGAATTACAAAAGGCGCTGGATGACGTTCTAGAATTCGAGTATGATAAAGTATTAAAAAGAATTATTAATGTAAAAGCGATTATGCGTATTAATGCAATTAAGGAAAATAGAATTAAAGAGCCTAATAAGGATGATTTAATAGATTGGTTTTTTTAAAAATTTTAAAAATGGAAAAAGTTTTGAAATTATGATTAAAATGAAAAAATATACAGAAAAAAGAGGAGAAGCCCGGTAGAGGGGGGAGGGTAGCTGCCGGGCTTATTTTATGAAAAAAATTATCTTGTAAGCAATATTCATTGATTAATTTCTTAATCTGATTAAATTATATCCGACATTTATGATGATTATATGGATTAATTATGAACAATTTGTTAATAAAATTGCAAAATCAAAAAAAATCGAATAAAATCGAATTAAGTATTATACAAATCATTATGATATGCATAGATTTATAAGGAAAGAGTGTCAACAATTGCAGAGTGTTATTTTCTGTCCTCAGAGAATAATAGTATTATAAATGATGTTGAATCGCGATATAGACAAATTACAAATAATATGTTATAAAAAGCAAATGGATAGCAAGGGATGGATTATGTTCGAGGAGTGATGGTTTTATGGCAAATGTATTTAAAAAATTAATTAGTAAAGAGTTGGGTGAGGTTAATTATCGCCGTTATTCTTCCTATATAAAACGAAACATGGAAAATAAAAAGGGAGACAGCCAGATCATTTTCAATGATATGTATGAGAAATTAGCTGTTCGTGATATAAAATCCATAGCAAAGATGCATGAAAGATTAAATGATACGATGATATTGGCATTTCGTATAAGCAAAAATTATTTCTTTGCTTTTTTATTTTATCTGGCAGCCTCAGTTTTTCTAATTGCAAAAGAAGTTCAGCCTGAGCTAACGATTATAGCACTTGTAATTATGAGTGCGTGTTTCATTTATAAAACATATGAATTTATCGTAAATAAATTCTGCTACATCGATGCGCAAATAGTGCTTGTTTATAAAACAGTCTTGGATCGAATTATTTTAAATGAGCATCGACGAGCCCAAGAAAAGATGAAAAAACGTTAATATACCTTATATTGAAAGATTGAAAGGAAAATGCTTGCATGAATGTATTTGATGTTATGGGTCCTGTTATGGTAGGACCCTCTAGCTCTCACACAGCAGGAGCTGTAAAGATTGGCTTGACAGCAAGGAAATTATTACAAGAGGAAGTTCAAGTCGCTGAAGTTCTTCTCCATGGGTCCTTTCTAGCAACAGGTAAAGGACATGGGACAGATATAGCAATAATTGCAGGACTCCTTGGCATGAAGCCGGATGATGAAAGAATTCCTAATAGCTTTCGAATCGCTGAAGAGAGTGGAATGGAATTTTCCTTTGGTGGAACGGAATTAAGGCATGCCCATCCCAATTCTGTCTTATTAAAGCTTGAGGGTAAAAGCGGCAAAAAACTAGATATCATTGGTTCTTCCCAGGGTGGTGGAGCCATTAAGATTGATAAAATAGATGGATTAGATGCGAATTTTTGCGCCTGCTACCCGACACTCATTGTTCATAATGTAGACAAGCCAGGTCATGTAGCACTTGTTACGACCATGCTTGGTGAGTATTCATTAAATATAGCAACCTTACAGCTCTACCGAGATAAACGAGGAGGACGAGCAGTAATGGTAATTGAATGTGACCAAGAGGTGCCAGATGAAATGATAGAAAATCTAAGGCAACTAGAAGGCATTTTAAAGGTGACATACCTTAGTATGGAGGAGTAAGATGAGTTTTCGATCACTACAAGAAATTATAGATAAAAGCGAAGAGACAGGCAGGGCCTTCTGGGAAACAGTCATGGCAGATGATATGAATGAAAGAGCTGTATCTAGCCAAGAATCCTTTGAAAAAATGAAACAATTATACCTAAAAATGAAAGAAGCAAATGCAGCTTATGAGGAAGATCTACTATCAGCAAGCAAACTTGTCGGAGGAGATGGAGCAAAAGTTCATCATGCTTTAGAAGAAGGAAAATTACTTAGCGGTTCCTATGTTGGGGAAAGCATATCAAAGGCACTGAAAATGGGTGAGAACAATGCTTGTATGAAACGGATTGTTGCAGCACCTACGGCAGGATCCTGTGGTGTACTTCCGGCAGTTCTCTTGACTTATGAAGAACAAAAAGAAGCAGATATTGATAAAATGGTTGAAGCGATGTTTGTTGCTGCAGGTATTGGCGTTGTTATATCGGTTCGAGCATTTCTTTCTGGCGCTGCAGGAGGATGTCAAGCAGAAATAGGATCGGCCAGTGCTATGGCAGCAGGTGCTTTAGCATATCTGCAGGGTGGGGACGCTGAAGCGATCGCCCATGCTTGTGCCATGACATTAAAAAATCTACTAGGGTTGGTATGTGATCCAGTAGCTGGGCTTGTAGAAGTACCTTGTGTTAAGAGAAATGTCGTTGGGTCGGTAAACGCTATTGCCTATGCGGATATGGCAGTTGCAGGAGTTCGAAGCCAGATTCCTCCGGATGAAGTTATTGATGCAATGAGAGAAATAGGAGAGCAGTTGCCTATAACACTGCGAGAAACGGGAGAAGGTGGACTAGCCGCAACTCCAACTGGAGCCGAAATTGCGGAGAGGCTAATACATGAGTAAGGTAATAAAAATGGCGTGGGATTATTATCCTTTAGAGATAGGATAATAATTCGCACGCTTTTTATTAAGATATAAATTAATAAAAAATTCTATGAGGATGATATACTCCATCGTATCTTTAATATTTATATTACAACGGCAAATCGCGTTTCTGGAATGCTATAAATCCTCCTATATAAGTAGCAACAGCGATTAAAACAAGTGTTATAAATGACAAGATGAAATCATCACCACTAATAATCTTTTGTGGATCGAATAAGGTATAAATGGTTAGGTACTTTAGAAACTCCGTGCTTTTACCAACATCGGAAATCATCTGCAATACTAGGAAAGCAACCGGAAGACCGGCTCCAATCGCTAAGGAATTCTTGGTATCATTGAATAAAGCAGAAGCAAAGAAACCGATTCCGGTTAATGCGTAGTATAGAAGTAAGGCTCCGAGATTAAGAAGGAGAAATCCTGGGATGTCAAGTTCGCCAGGAAACTCAATTTCACTAAGAGTAATACCAATTACCGTTACAAAACCGATTAATATGCTTATGCTAATAAAGATAAATAGTGCCTGGGTTCTGGCAATCTTGCTTCTGGTATTCGGTGTTGACAGCAGGTATGCCATAGAACCTTTATCCACAAGGGAAGCAAGGCTGCGATTACATACGATAACTGAATAGATCATTGGCAGCAATAGGATTAAAAAGCCGTAGAAATAGGTGCCAATAAAACTTAGCAGAGTATTACCAGCTCCGGTAAATCCCATTGCAGATATCAACTCCTGTGGGAGCATAGCTAACATTTCGTTAAGACTATCTTGTGTAGCAGGGTCGTACATGGTAATGATAATCGGCAGATAAAGCATCAGAACCGCAAGTATAATTAAGAATACAATATAGTTTTGTTTGATTGTGGCTTTGAATAAAGGTTTGCTTATCATAAGGATCCTCCTTCCTGATTATCGACTTTTTCTGTAATCTTAGGTACATTATAGTAATGCATGAAGATATCCTCGAGAGTGCTGCTTTCCATGCTCAGATCCAATATACGATAGTTACTAAGTGATTGAATAAATGCGGATACATTTCCAAGGACACTTAGTCTAACAACAGCTCCTTCGACGGTCATTTTATCAAAATGTGTATTCTCTTTGTAGGATTTTGCAGATGTTGGACTGTCAAAGGTAACCACATAAGTTTTCCTTCGTTTCTCCTTTAAGTCATGCATATTCTCTATAGCAACCAATTCGCCACTTCGGATGATACCAACTCTGTCACAGGTACGTTCGATTTCCTCAAAGCTATGGGAGGACATTAGGATAGTCTTACCCTTTTCTTTTTCCTCCAGGAGCAGGTCAGAGAATAGCTTTTGCATCAGCGGATCCAGACCGCTAGTAGGTTCATCTAAGATTAGGATTTTCGGATTGTGCATGAAGGCACTGATGATGCCTAGCTTTTGCTTCATACCTTTGGACATCTTGCGAATCTTGCCTTTGGTATCTAATTGAAACTTCTCAATAAGTTCGTCGCGGTAATTGGTATCCTTTAGCTCGCGCATTTCTCCCATGAAATTAAGAAATTGCATTCCATTCATTCCATCAAAAAATGCCATTTCCGCAGGAAGATAGCCAAGATGCTTCATAATGTCGGCGCTCTGGGTTCTGCAATCCATGGAAAGGATAGAAGCGTCTCCACTATCAGGTGTTAAAAAGCCCATTAAGTGGCGGATGGTCGTAGTCTTGCCAGCGCCATTGGGTCCGAGATAGCCAAAGATTTCTCCTTCATTAATCTGAAATGACAGGTTAAATATCCCTTTGTGATTACCATAGTCCTTCGTTAATCCATTGATTTCAATAACGGACATGAGTAAATCCCCTTTCTTTATTAATTTATTAGATATTAGGTATTGCGTAAGCGATAAATCTCTTGTATTTATTTTATTTTATCAAATATAAATCCTATTCTCTACCTTAATAGAAGATTATTTTATTTTTATACAAATAATGGTGGCATAAATTATTAAAAAAGTATCATATGTAACAGATTGTCTATAACCGACATTTAATGGGCGAATTATATAAGATAATACATTGGCAATTTCTATGAGTTGTGATATAATTCCTCCGTGCCCTTTTTCGTTTAAAAACAAGGGAAATCGACAATATAACTGGATAATTATACTACTCTAGGAGATAAAACATGAGATTTCTTTCTATAGACAAGATTGAACCAGGTTCTTATTTGGCAAAACCCCTCTATAGCTCTAAAGGAACAATCNTTCTAAAGGAACATTTTCAATTGACGGAAGTATTGTTAAGTCGATTAAAAAAGTTAGGGGTTCAAGGTTTATATATAGAGGATGAGATATCCGAGGGGATCATGGTTGATGAAGTTGTCTCAGTGCAGCTTCGTCTTGAGGCATCCGCTAAATTAGAGGATATTATAAAGAATAAAAGCAATCTAGCTGAAATGCAACCAATCATATCGAATATCGTTGATAGTATTATTGAAAAAAAAGATGTAATTATTCAAATGCAAAAGTTAAATGGCCATCATACTTATACCTATACCCATTGTATTAATGTAGGTATTTATTCGATATGTATAGGTGCAAAGATGGGCATGGATAGGGAGCAGTTGATAAAGCTTGGGACTGCCGGTATTCTGCATGATATTGGTAAGAATAATATTCCTGTTGAAATATTAGATAAGCCTGGTAAATTAACAAAAGATGAATTTGAAATTATTAAAAGTCACCCGGTTTTCGGTTACAATATGATAAAAGATAAGATAGAGTTTAGTAGCGTTACAAAGATTGGAGTATTGCAGCACCATGAACGATGTGATGGTTCCGGTTATCCACGAGGACTAAAGAAGGATGAAATATCATTGTATGGCAAGATTATTGCAATTGCTGACACTTATGATGCCTTAACTTCGGATCGGTCCTACCGTGCAGCCTACTCTCCCTTTGAAGCATATGAGTATCTAATGGGGGATAGGGATTCCCAATATGACATCTCAATCATCAATGTATTTGCAAGATGTATTGCTGTATATCCTGTAGGAAGTTGCGTTAAACTAAGTGATGGTACTGAGGCTATTGTCATAAAAAATATTGAGGATTGTGCCCTTCGTCCTGTCGTACGAAATATAAAGACAAATACAATTATTAATTTGGCCCATGACAAGAAATATTTGAACGTTTGTATAACAAAGATGATTTAACTATATTGAGAGTCAATGCTGTCTTTTCACTAAATTTATGATATTTTGTGACACCTTATCAGATATTAATATTCTGGTATGGTGTCATTTTCCATTCTATTTTCTATTAAAAAACTTCATTTATATAAGTATACCCACCACTTAACTATTGCCAGAAGAAGAAACAATTACCCTGGTTGCACTTTCAATTTTATGGTACAATTTGTATAGAAAAAACAATTGCGGATGGGTTTTAAGTAAATTAACTAAGCAGCGCAGAAAAGAGGTTAAAAATGAAACTACTACATACATCCGATTTACATATTGGAAAAAGAGTAAATGAATTTTCCATGATCGAAGATCAGGAATACATACTCAATCAGATGCTAGACATTGTGGATGAGCAGAAACCACAGGGCATCTTGATCGCAGGGGATATCTATGATAAAGGAATTCCAAGTGTAGAAGCAGTAACCCTATTAGATTGGTTTTTGACAGAACTACATAAGAGAAAATCAGCAATATATATGGTAAGTGGCAATCATGATTCCTCGGAACGAATTGGCTTTGGAGGACGGATTATGGAAGAGAATCAGATTCATATTGCTGGAACTTTTAGTGGTAAGTTGGAAAAGGTAACAGTAACTGATGAACATGGTCCATTACATATCTATATGATGCCTTTTATTAAACCTGCCATGGTAAGACGTTACTATCCAGAGGAAGACATTGAGACTTATCAGGAAGCGGTGGAAGCAATTCTAGGTGCCAGTGATATCGATACTTCCGAGCGGAATATATTGGTTGCACACCAGTTTATCACCAGTGGAGCTATGGAACCGGAGCGAAGTGATTCGGAAACCATCTCTATAGGTGGATTAGATAATATCGACGCTTCGGTATTTGATGAGTTTGACTATGTAGCTTTAGGACATATCCATGGCCCACAGCGAATTGGTAGAGATACGATTCGTTATGCCGGATCCCCTTTAAAATATTCTTTCTCTGAAGTAAACCAAATCAAATCAGTCACTATGGTAGAAATGGGTGAGAAGGGGGATGTAAGCTTTACAAAGATACCACTTGTTCCTGTAAAGGATATGCGTATGATAAAAGGACCGATGGAAGCCTTAATCGATCCGGTAAATTATAGTAAAGCAAATACGCTAGATTATATCCATGCAACTTTAACAGATGAGGAAGAAATCTACGACGCTATTGGTAAACTTCGCAGTGTTTACCCCAATATCATGCGCCTGGATTTTGAGAATAGTAAATCTATGTGGAATGCCGATGCCAAGATGGCAGCAGTTGATGTAGAGAAGAGGAGTTCTATGGAACTCTTTGAGGAATTCTATGAAAATCAGAATAATGTAAAGATGACGGAGCAACAACATGCAATTATGCAGAATTTGTTTGAAGAAATGGCAGGTGAGGAAAATTGAAACCAATAAAATTAGTGATGAGTGCTTTTGGACCCTTCCGAGGATTGGTTGAAATACCTTTTACTGAGTTTGGATCCAGCGGATTATTCTTAATCAATGGAGATACTGGAGCTGGTAAAACGACAATCTTTGATGCCATTTCATTTGCCCTTTATGGGAATGCTAGTGGTGAGAATCGCACCACGGATTGCTTCCGTAGTGATTTTGCAAATGATGATGAACAAACCTATGTAGAGTTAACATTTCTACACAGGAATAGGCAATATGTTGTTTTACGTAATCCCAATTATATAAGAAATAAGAAAAGAGGAACTGGAACGACAGAGGAGAAGCCTAATGCAACGCTAACCATGCCGGATGGTAGAGTCATCACTGGTTATGCTCCAGTAACAGAAGCTGTGACGGAATTACTGGGGATCGACTGGAAGCAGTATAAGCAGATTTCCATGATTGCGCAAGGGGAGTTCTTAGAGCTATTGACTGCAGATAGTAATACACGTGGATTGATTTTTCGTAAAGTGTTTGGAACTCAAATCTACGACTTAATCCAAAGGAAGCTGAAGGAAAAATCCAATAAATTAAAATCTGAATGTGAGGAAATAGATAAACGAATTCTGCAGTTCTTAGATGGAATTATATGCAGTGAGGAGAATGCGAATAAAGCAGCCATTGATGAATGGAAGAAGACCAAGGATATTCATCAGGTACCGAAGATGATGGAGCTATTACTGGTCATATTATCGGAAGATCAGGCCCATTATGATAGCAAGAAGAAAGTAAATGATCAGTTAAGTATTGAGCTTCAAAAGAAAGCTGAAGAAAAGACCAAGGCTGAACAAATCAATAATTTGTTGGCGATTCTTAAGCGTTCAGAAGAAGAATATCAAAAATTAATGGAAAATGCAGAAGTGATGAAGCAAGAGGAAGAAAGATATGCTCTTGCAGAAAAGGCATTACATATAGTAAAACCGTCGGAAGATACCTATCTGCGTTCCAAACGGGAATTAATGAATCTTAATACTGATGTCGAGCGTGGGAAGGCAGAGAAAGTTATACTTCAGGAGAGATTAAACATTCTTCTAGAAGAACGCAAACAAAAAGAGACATATAAACCAAGGATTGAGGAGCTAACGGCACAGATTAGCCAGCAGAAAACGGAATTAATAAAGTATGATGTAATCGCAGAGCAGAATAAGCAGAAAACCTCTTTAGAAGATAAGAAGCAAAAGTTAGAGAAGCTAATTTCCGACTTGACTATTAAGAAAGAGGCTTTAATCAAGGAGCAAGAAGAGAAGCAAACGAGACTGGATCAGTATGCGAACCTGGATAAGGATATGATTCTTTGCGAAAATCAGCTACATCGTACGAATGAAACCATCAATCAACTAAATAAGCTCCTATCGGATATTCAGAATTTTAAAGCAGAGAAAGAAATTTTAATTCACATGCAAGAAGAATACAAAAAAGCTGAAGCGGAGTATAAGGCGTTAAATGAAGAATACCTCGAGATGGAAGGTCGCTTCCTTAGAGAACAAGCCGGTATCATAGCATCAAATCTTGAAACCGGTAAACCGTGCCCAGTATGCGGTTCTAGCGAACATCCGAAGAAAGCTTTCATCACCCAAGGGGCTCCAAGCGAAGAGGAGCTAAAGAGCACAAAAACGAAGTTAGATAAGGCTCATAAGGCAATGATAGTGGCTAGTGGTAGAAGTGAGAAGCAGAAAACAAGGGTAGGAATGCTTGAGGAGGCATTACAGGAGAACTCTATTATAATCTCTGAAAAAGAGGTTAGCGTAAAGACAAGTGAAGTTATCGAATTAGTGATTGAAATTAACGAAGAAATCGCAGTTGGAAAAGACGTTGAAGCTGAATATGATGGTGGAGAAGCATCCGGTGTTAAAGGCGCTAAAGATTTATCGGATAGTAATATAGCAGAACTAAGTGAGATGGTTAAGGATAAATGCCAGCAAATGGTTAAGCAGAAAGCTGATATAGAGCAAAGAAGTGTGAAGCTTCGGCTGGATATCGAAAGGAAGAAGCTTTGCGTGAAAAGGCTAGAAGAGATAAAAGAAATGTTGCAATCATTAGATGATAATCTATCAACTAATAAAGAGCAGTTGTCACAGGTGGTAAATACATTAAGCTCTATAAATGCAACTCTGGATACGCTTAAAAAAGATCTGAAATTCACTTCAAAAGAAGAGGCAGAGAATGCAATTCGTGTAATTGATGAAGAGTGTGGTAAATTGCAGAAGGAATTGAATTTAGTAGAAGAGGCACATCGTAAGTGTGAATTAAACCTTGGTAATATATCAGCTGTACTGGCAGACAATGTAAATAAACATGATTTGAAAATGAAAGAATATAAGGAACTAAAAGAAACATTTAAGGAAAGGTTAGTTCAGTGCGGATTTATTGAGAAAACCGCTAGTGATAAAGCAACCATCCAAGCTGCCATCCAAAGGTATAAAGACAATTTGATTACAGAAGATGAACTTGTAGCACTTCGGAAGAGTATCGATCTTTATTACAAGAATAAAGAGAATTTAGAAGAAAAGATAAAACAACTGAAACTTGAAACAAAGGATCAGAACGTGAAGGATTTGGAACAAATAGTCGAAGAACAAAAAGAATTAAAAGGCAAGAAAGACGATTGCGAGGAGCAAATTAGCCGCATCTTTAGCAGACTAAATAATAATAGAGAAATCTACAAGCGAGTAAATGAGCAGAATAAGGAACAAGAAAAAGTTCGCCAAGATTATTTGACTTACAGTGATCTTGCCAAAACAGCCAACGGTGAGCTGGCAGGAAAATCAAAGATCGCTTTCGAGCAATATGTGCAGGCCTTCTACTTTGATAAAGTTATCCATGAGGCAAACAAACGCTTCTATAAAATGTCTAATAATCAGTATGCCCTCATGCGTAAGGAGGATCCAAGTAATCTAAGAAGTTCTACTGGCCTTGAGTTAGAGGTAATGGATTACTACACAGGTAAAGCAAGATCAATCAAATCTTTATCAGGTGGTGAATCCTTTAAGGCAGCATTATCCTTAGCTTTAGGCCTATCCGATGTCATCCAAAGCTTTGCCGGAGGTATTGAAGTGGATGCCATGTTCATCGATGAGGGCTTTGGTTCCCTTGATAGCGACTCCCTAGAGCAGGCGATTGAGACATTGAATTCTTTAACCACCGGGAATCGCTTGGTAGGAATTATATCCCATGTGAGTGAGTTGAAGGATCGGATCGATAAGAAGATTTTGATTGAGAAGAGCATGGAGGGAAGTAGCCTGAGGTTGGTGAAGTAAAAATAAAAATTAAATTTAAGAATAAAACATTCTCTCTCATGTATCAAAGTGTATAGATTGAGGGAAAGATATTTTAGAATAAGATTTAATAATTTTATTACTCACAGCAATTTATAGGTGAATTAATTACTTAGAAGGACGGTAATAAATGGACATCAAGAGTAACACTGAAAATCAGACATTATATATCCCTAATTCCGCCTTTACACATAGCGGAAAGTTTCACGCAGATGATGTATTTGCAGCAGCGTTACTAACCTATATGAATCCCAAGATAACGATTACTCGCGGCAATTCCATTCCCGATGGTTTTGATGGCATCGTATTTGATATTGGCGGAGGAGAATTCGATCATCACCAGACAGATAAAAAATTGCGGGAGGATGGTACCCCTTATGCTGCCTTCGGATTACTTTGGGATAAGTTTGGAGCAGAGATATTAGGTGAAGAGGATGCAAAGCGATTTGAGTATGATATCGTTAAGCCACTGGATATCTGTGATAACACGGGCTGCCGTAATACACTTGCCAGTATTATCTCGGATTTTAATCCTCCTTGGGATTCTGACAAAGAGCAAGACGAAGCTTTTGAAGAAGCAAAAACATTCGCACTTACTATATTAAAAAATCGTTTTGAGGGGATACAATCAGTAAAACGAGCAGAAGGAATGGTTCGAGAAGCACTTGAGGAAATGAAGGATAATATTCTAATATTACCAAGATCGGCACCATGGAAAACTTATGTTGCTGATTCTAGTGCTGAGTTTGTAATCTACCCCTCCAATCGAGGTGGTTACAATGCCCAGGGAGTTCCAACACCAGAGGTGGATGATGATAAGAATAACCTTAAGATCTATTTTCCACAGAATTGGGCAGGATTGCGAGATGAGGAACTGGAAGATGCATCTGGTATTCAAGGATTGCGATTTTGTCACAGCTCAAGATTTCTAGTGGCAGCAGATACTATAGAAGCCGCATTAGAGGCATGTAAGTATGCAAAGAAGGTAAGTATATAGGTAGCTGATGACATATAATGATTTATATCTACCAGATAACATATTGATAGTTAGGTTTTGAAGAAAATGCAAAAACCTTTGTTAATAGTAAAAAGGTTTCCAAGAGTCATTACAGACGTTGGAAGCCTTTTAGTTTCATCAAGGTGCCATAGGTATCACCTGTTTATATTATGTTTTCAGAGAGAATGCTACAATGTCTAGTAGTCTATTACTGTACGCTTAGATCGAGCATAAGTAATTGTAAAATGATATACTACTAAATTCTATATTTTATAATCTCGCAATTTTGAACGGTATAGGTAGCAAAATCCTCGTTATCTATATTATTAAAATAAGTATTGATTACTCTACAAATTCCGTTATGAGCTACTACTAGTATATCTTTATCATGATGTTTGCTAATGACATCGTCTAAGAAGTTATATACCCTCTGCGCAACCTGCAAGTAGGATTCTCCTTCTGGGTATTTAGCAAAGAATTTGCGTTTTTCTGTATTGTAGCTCTCGTCGCTTCTTGGTTTTCCTTCATATGTACCGAAATCCATTTCAACTAAGCGTTCATCGATAATGTATGGAATATGATTTTCATCTGCAATGATTCTGGCAGTTGCTAATGCTCGCTGCAATGGGGATGCTATAATAAGATCTATGTTATCAGGCACCTTTTTTGCCAGCGCTTCAGCTTGTCCAATTCCTCTTTCGTTTAAGGGGATATCTGTTCTTCCTAGTATTATATCCTGGTAGTTCCATTCGGTTTCTCCATGTCGTGCTATATATAGGTTCATGATTTTACTCCTTCAAGTTAAGTTGAGATATTATTACGAATAATTACCGTGCTTTAGACTTACATTTCTTATTCTAACCTATGAATTAGGATAATGTCTATAATCAATTTGATGGAATAATATTATAATTAGATGAAGATTTTTGTGTAAATATAATTAAGTTCATTTCAATTTGTTATGAAATTTGTTATAATATTAGATGGAGTGAATGTATTTTATGTGGATTTATTATTTACGATTGAATTGAAAAAGTGAAAAGGAGACATTATGATAAATACAGTTATTTTAGATATTGGTAACGTACTGGCACATTTTCGATGGAATGAATATCTAGAAGATTGTGGATATACGGAAGAAGTAATTCGCAAGGTTGGTAAGGCAACGGTTCTTAGTGATCGTTGGAATGAGCTTGACCGCGGTGCGATTGAAGAGGCTATTTTGATTGATGAATGCTGCAAGGAGGAGCCAAGTGTGGAGAAGGAGATTCGTAAGCTCTTTGAGGATGCCTCCCAACTGGTGCAAGAATATAGCTATTCTTCCGAATTCATTCAAAGATTAAAGGCGAATGGATATAAGGTATATCTTCTATCAAATTACGCAAGCTTTAGTTTTCAGTATGCGAAAGAGAATTTTACATTTATAAAACATGTGGATGGCGGTATTATTTCATACCAAGTTAAATGCAATAAGCCGGAGGCTAAAATTTATCAATTACTTATTGATAAATACAATATTAAGCCTGAGGAAGCAGTATTTTTAGATGATTTGTTAGTGAACTTAGAAGGAGCAAAACCATTTGGTTTCCATACGATTCAAGTAAAATCCTATGAGCAAATGGTTAATGATTTGCGGGAACTAGGAGTAAGAGTTTAGTAATTATAATATTAATTTGCAGGCATTGATGAAAGGCATGGTTATAATATGAATATCGCTTATTTTTTAACTACGAAGAGTGAAGTGGCTTTCCTCTATGATGATTTTACATTACGACAGGCATTGGAAAAGATGCGCTATCATGGTTATACAGCCATACCGGTACTAAATCGTGAGAATAAATACATAGGAACCGTTAGTGAAGGGGATTTCTTGTGGCATTTGATTGAAGACGTTGAAGATCGGGAAGAATTATATAAAATCAATATGTGCAGTGTTGAGGATACCATTATCCGTGATGTAATTGCAATTGGAAGTGATCGAAATCCGCCAGTTAGGATAACGGCTACGATGGGGGAACTTCTAAACCGAGCAATGGATCAAAATTTTATTCCGGTTATAGATGATAGGGAATTTTTCATCGGAATTATCCGCCGTAGAGATATTATCAAATACTTTTGCAAGAACCCGGATTAAATAAGTTTAATATCAAGCTTGGTTTAGGATATGTTTTTTAATTTTCAATTTTATAAAGTAGTAGTTAAGTTTGTTATTATGAATATATGTGGACATACTAAATATAGATTGCTCAAATACAGCTAGTAGAAATCCATTGATGACTAAATAAGGAGTAACATATATGGCCAACGATGATAAGACGATGGAAATCATGGATAAAATGACCAAGGTATGTATCTGCAAGAGTATTACAAGAGCTACTATGAAGAAGGTAATTCGAAATGGTGCACGAACCTTAGAGGAAGTGCAGAAGGCTACTGGAGCCGGTTCGGGTTCATGTGGAGGAAGACGATGTACACCTAAGATTCTACAGCTATTAGAAGAGATGAATGATAATCTATCCATGCAATAGTACTTATATGCTATTGCATGGATATTTTAATTACATGTAACTTGACCATTGCTAATATTTCGTTCCTAATATAAAATAGGATAGGTATCATTGATAAGCCTGATTAAGAATGAGGATAAATAATAATGAAAGTGATAGCTCATAGAGGATATAGCGGTAAATTTCCTGAAAATACGATGCTTGCTTTTAAGAAAGCTTATAAAGCAGGAGCGGATGGTATTGAATTAGATGTTCAAATGACGAAAGATCGTAAGTTGGTCATTATACATGATGAATTCATAGACCGTGTAACTGATGGAACAGGATTAGTAAGAGATTTTACCTTTGAGGAACTACAGAAGTTTAATGTGAATAAGAAATTTGGCGATAAGCATGGTTTTAACCCAATACCCAGTTTTGAGGAATATCTAAGTTGGGTAAAAAATAAAATGATTACAACCAATATAGAGCTAAAAACGGCAAAGTATTATTATGAAGATTTGGAAGAGAAAGTAGTCGATATGATCCGTACTTATGAACTAGAGAATAAGGTAATGTTTTCTTCCTTTAACCATGTTTCGCTTATTCGCTGCAAGGAACTCATACCAGAGATACCCTGTGGTGTTCTGACATTAAAGGGGGGACTTGGTAATGCTGGTTACTTTGCAAACAAGTATCAACTTGAATATTATCATCCGGACTTTCGTGGCTTAACAGATGAGCTTGTACAAAACTGCAAAGAATACGGGATAAAGTTAAATGTATGGACGGTAAATAATGAGGAAGGTTTACAGAAGCTGTATGACTGGGATTGTGATGGTGTAATCACGAATTATCCGAGGTTATGTAAAAACTGGCTTGAAGTTAGAGTAAAAGAAGCAGATTTAAATTAATATTCAACGAAGTAAATGATAAAATCATGAATAATGTGGATTGTTTCACATAATTTCGTTCGAATTGTGGATTTGTTTTTAATATTTAATATGAAGGAGTATGGCGATGGGATGTTTAGGTAATATAATCTGGTTTATCTGTGGTGGATTTATCAGTGGAATCAGCTGGCTGATAATGGGATGTTTATGGTGTATTACCATTGTTGGGATACCTATTGGTGTACAATGCTTTAAATTTGCTAGTGTATGTTTCTTTCCATTCGGGAAAGAGATTATATATGGTGGAGGGTTTGGCTCACTACTACTAAATATTATTTGGCTTATCGTATCGGGAATTCCCTTAGCTATTGAGTCAGCGGCGATGGGATTGCTATTATGTATTACCATAATTGGAATTCCCTTTGGATTACAGCATTTTAAGATTGCTAAATTGGCATTAATGCCCTTTGGTACTCGAATAGAATAAGGCGTTTGGGAAGATTAGATCTTCCCAAACGCCTTATTTTGATTCTGTGGTATTGTGGATTGTAAATGTTAAAAGTTTAAAGTTATACTAGGTCAAACTTGCAAAATATTAGGATAAATAATTGTTAAGAATGTATAAAAACGAATGGTTAAGTGCAAAATAGTAAGGCGAAATCAAGTATGAGAGCAATATTTATTTAGTTATATAAAAATTAATTTGATTAAATAAAAATATAGCAAAAATTCGATAGTATTATTTAANGGAAAGAAGGATTTTATGAATAATAACAAGAATATAAAAGTTAAAATTAAGAAAAAGAAATGGCATAGGGATGATACAGAACTTACGATTTTAGCCTTACCAACCTTTATTTGGTATGTACTATTTAGTTTTTTACCGATGTTTGGTGTTATCATTGCTTTTAAACGTTATCAAATATTTCCCGGCAAAAGCTTCCTCTATAATATTATATATAGTGAATGGGTGGGTTTCGATAACTTTAAATATCTAATAGAGTCAAGGAGCCTATATATTTTACTAAGGAATACGATTTTATACAATATGGTTTTTATTATCTTAGGAATTGTGATACCGGTAACCTTAGCGGTTATGATTAGCTTAATCCATAGCAAGCGCAAATCAAAGGTTTATCAAACGGCAATGTTTTTTCCACATTTCCTTTCTTGGGTAGTAGTAAGCTATTTTGTTTTTGCATTTCTAAGTTTTGATAAAGGTGTTTTAAATACTATTTTAATAGCACTTGGCAAAGACCCGGTGCAATGGTATATGGAAGCAAAATATTGGCCCTTTATCTTTGTATTTATGAATCTATGGAAAACAACCGGTTATAGCACGGTAGTATATCTTGCTAGTATTACCGGTATTGATCCTTCTCTATATGAAGCAGCTGTTGTGGATGGCGCTTCAAAATGGCAGCAGGTAAAGAATATTACTTTGCCAAGCTTAAGGCCGATCGTTATCATGATGTTTATCTTAAATACAGGTAAGATTTTTTATTCCGATTTTGGTTTATTTTATCAGGTTACGAGAGGAATTCCGGCATCGCTTTATAATGTTTCATCAACTATTGATACCTATGTATATAATGCATTACTGTCCTCTACTCCGATCGGTATGACATCAGCAGCAACTGTCTTCCAATCCATTGCATGCTGTATTACTATTTTGCTCGCCAATTGGATTGTTAAGAAAATCGATGATGATTATGCAATTATATAGTAGGAGGAGATTAAATGAAGAATAAACGTAACCAGAATATGGTTAGTAAACTAAATCAAATTAATAAGTCTACAAACTTCTTGTTCAATATTATTTTTATTATTATTTCCCTTATTAGTATAATACCATTTGTTTTTGTTTTTATGATTTCGATTACCTCAGAATCATCAATCGCAAGAAATGGTTATCAATTTATACCCAATGAATTTTCAAACAATGCATACCTATTCCTATGGAATGAAAAGAATATCATTTTTAATGCGCTAGGTGTATCTGTTCTTGTAACTATTGTTGGTACTATATTAGGAGTTCTTTTAACCACCGCACTAGGGTATGTGCTTTCTAGACCACAGTATAAGTTGAAGGGGTTCCTTACCTGGGTGGTATTTATCCCCATGATTTTTAACGGCGGTATGGTTGCCTCCTATGTGGTGAATGCTAATATACTTCGATTGAAGAACACCTTATGGGCTTTGATACTACCATTGTTGGTTTCCTCGTTTAATGTAGTAATTACAAAAACATTTTTTAAAACTACGGTGCCAGATTCAATCATTGAGTCTGCCAAGATTGACGGGGCAAGTCAATTAAACATATTTGCAAGAATTGTTGTACCAATTTCAAAGCCAGTTTTTGCGACGATTGGGCTATTCCTTACATTTGCTTTTTGGAATGACTGGTTTCAGTCCTCTCTCTATATCACAAATTCAAAATTGACTTCATTGCAGGCTTTACTTAACAATATTCAGAAGAACATCGAATATCTTGCCAATAATCCATCTGCGGGCCTTTCAATTCAGCAGTATGTAAGCCAAATGCCAACAGAATCAGTGCGTATGGCTATTGCTGTCGTTATAGTATTGCCAATTGCTTGCGCATATCCATTTTTTCAAAAGTACTTTGTTACTGGTTTAACGATTGGTGCTGTAAAAGGTTAATTGTGATTGAAGAATTAATAATTATTGGCTAATCCAATGCTCAAATAATTAAAATTATTGGGAAGGTCAATGATTTTAATATTTATATCTATAAAAGCATGCAATGCATGATTTTTATACAAAATCAAGAGATACAGGAGGGAATTATGAGAAAGAAACTTTTTGCATTACTGCTATTAGTCGTTATGCTTGGTGCTCTTGCTGCAGGATGTGGCAACAAAGATAATGAGCAACCAAATAATAACGATAATACGAACAATACAGGAGATAATACTACGGAAGATGAGGTTGTAACTCTGAAGTGGGTAATGGTTGGAAATGGTATGCCAAATAACTATGCTGCATGGAAGGAAAACATCGATAATTACCTTGTAGATAAGATTGGTGTAAACATTGATGTTGAAATTGTTTCTTGGGGCGATTGGGATAACCGAAGAAGTGTTATTGTTAACTCCGGCGAGTATTTTGATATTCTATTTACTGATGCAGGAAGATATCTTAGTGAAGTTAGTTTAGGTGCTTACTATGATATTTCAGATTTGGTTCAGACCAGCGCTCCCGAACTTTATGATTATATCCCTGAGGAATATTGGGAGGCTGTAAAGGTTAATGGTAAAATCTATTCCGTTCCTACTTATAAAGATTCCTCTATGACGCAGTACCTTGTATGGGATAAAGCGATAGCTGATAAATATCAGGTTGATATTGAAGAAAAGAATACATTGCATAGTCTGACAGATGATTTAAAGAGAATTAAAGATGGTGAAGGCAAAGCTCCTTTCGTATTAGACAAGCAGGGTGCAGGTGTTGTTCTAAGTCAATATGATGCCATGGGATCAGAATTAGAGCCTCTTGGTGTTAGATTTGACGATGAGACCCGTACTGTTGTTAACGTTCTTAAAGAAGATGAGGTTATGGAAGATCTTAAGTTGCTCCATGCCTGGTACAAGGAAGGTATCATCAACCCAGATGCACCTACTTTAGCTGAGCTTCCTTCCTATAGAATATTATTTACGGCGCAGGGATGGTCATCAGCAGCGAAGACAACCTGGGGTCCTAACATGGGTGTTGAAGCAGTGGCTATTCAGTATACAGAACCTTTGGTATCTAACAGTACGGTTCGTGGTTCCTTAAATGCGATATATTCTGGTTCAAAGAACCCAGAAAAAGCCCTTGAATTCTTGCAACTATTAAATACTGATTCCTACGTGAGAGATGCTTTCTACTATGGTCTTGAAGGCGAAAACTTCAATTATACAGAAGACGGAAAGGTTGAGAAATTGAACAGCGACTGGTCAATGGCTGGTTATACGCAAGGAACATTCTTTAATGTATCACAGTTGGCTGATGAAGAGTTCAACCAATGGGACGAAGTTGCAGAATTAAACGAAAAAGCAACAGGTTCTGTTCTATTAGGTTTTGACTTAGATAAAACAAACATCCAGAACGAATTGGCAAACTGCCGTGAAGTGTGGAATAAGTATAGAAGTGAGGTACTCACTGGTGCAAGAGATCCGGAAAAATTAATAGATACCGTAACTGCTGAACTGGAGGCATCTGGTTTCAACAAAATTATGGAAGAAGCACAGAATCAGATTAATGAACATTTCAATCAGTAAACTAATAACATTACGGGGAATTTACAAATTCTCCGTAATGTTATATATTATTATTGGAGGAAGATTATGGCAATAAAAATCATTGGAAATTCATTACCTAATATACCTTGGCAAGATAAACCTAAAGGGTATAGAGAACCTGTTTGGCGCTACAGTAATAATCCAATTATAGGAAGGAATGCTATTCAAAGATCGAATAGTGTTTTTAATAGTGCAGTCATTCCTATTGAGGGCAAATATGCCGGAGTGTTCCGGTGTGATAGCAAATCTATAAGTATGGATATTTTTGCTGGTTTCAGTGATGATGGTATAAACTGGACCATCAACGAAACACCGATTCAATTTGAAGGTGCAAATGAGGAAATTCTAAAAAGAGAATATCGCTACGATCCCCGTGTATGTTTTATCGAGGATCGATATTATATTACATGGTGCAATGGTTACCATGGACCAACTATCGGTATTGCCTATACTTTTGACTTTAAGAAATTTATTCAAATAGAGAATGCATTCCTTCCTTATAACAGAAATGGTGTATTATTCCCAAGAAAAATTAATGGTAAATATGCAATGCTTAGTAGACCAAGTGATACTGGTCATACACCGTTTGGTGATATCTTCTATAGCCAGAGTCCTGATATGGAATATTGGGGACATCATAGATTTGTAATGGGAACTATAAAAGGGGATGAATCTGCATGGCAGTCAACCAAGATAGGACCAGGCCCAATTCCAATTGAAACCAGTGAAGGCTGGCTGATAATTTATCATGGTGTTATTAATACTTGCAATGGCTTTGTTTATCGAATGGGTTGTGCTTTAACTGACTTAAATGAGCCTTGGAAGGTTCTTCTTAGATCAAAGGATTATATTCTTGGTCCACAAGAATTATACGAATGTGTTGGTGATGTGCCGAATGTTACATTCCCATGTGCATCCCTTTTCGATGCGGATACTGGGCGAATCGCAATTTATTATGGATGTGCAGATACGGTTACCAGTATAGCATTTACCACTGTAGAAGAACTAGTAAATCACATGAAAGCAAATCCACTATCTGAATAAGCAGATAGTCCATACGAGCGTGAGGATTTATCAAGCCCGCCTGCTAAATCCTCATGCAAGGAAAACCCTATGTGAAGAAATCCTCATGTGAAGAAAATCCTCATCTAAGGATTGATAAGTGAAATGAAAGTGAGAAAGGCGGAGTATTTGAGTTCCAACTATATATGAATAAAAATGGAGAAACTGTATGGAATATATTGATAAGCGAATTAGTGTTATCTGCGACCAACTAAAGAAATTAGCAATTGTACAGAAAATCCCTATAGATAAATTGATGTATAAAAAGGGCAATTATATTCATCCAGAAGATGTGGAAGCGGCTATTGAGAATTTTGAGCCATTTGACAGTAAGACCATGCACTGGTATGGACCGGACCAGCATTATTGGTTCCGCGCTGATTTTACAGTTCCTGAGAATCTGCATAATAAACCTATGTGGTTGCATGTTAAGACGCAGATTGACGAGTGGGATGATGCAAAAAATCCGCAGTTCCTTCTGTTTGTAAATAATGTTGCAACGCAAGGTATCGATATGAATCATAGAGAGGTGTTTCTAACACCATCTGCTAAGGCAAATGATAGCTATCGTTTGGATCTGCAGTCCTATACTGGAACTCTTCATAGTGAGTTTAACCTGATCGTTGAAATAATGGAAATTGATCCTAAGATACAACAGCTATATTATGATTTGAAAGTGCCATTGGATGCTTTTTCCCGTATGGATAAAGATGATAGGAATCGAATGGCGATTGAAAATGCACTTAACGATACGATTAATTATCTCGACCTAAGAAACCCTTACTCCAAGGAGTTCTATGATTCTTTAGAACAAGCGCTTGCGTTTATTCAGAAGGAATTATATGAAGATATGGCAGGTTATAGCGATGTAATCGCAACCTGTATTGGACATACCCATATAGATGTTGCTTGGTGGTGGACTGTTGAGCAGACAAGAGAGAAGGTAGGACGAAGTTTTGCAACCGTACTTAAGCTGATGGAGGAATATCCAAACTATAAGTTCATGTCTAGCCAACCAGTACTTTACTATTTCCTAAAGGAAAGGTATCCGGAACTTTACGTAAAAGTAAAGGAACTTATCAAAGAAGGCCGCTGGGAACCGGAAGGTGGTATGTGGGTAGAAGCGGATTGTAACTTAACCTCAGGTGAATCCTTAGTACGTCAGTTTATACATGGTAAGAGATTTTTTAAAGAGGAATTCGGTGTAGATAATAGAATTCTTTGGCTACCCGATGTATTTGGATATTCTGGAGCTCTTCCTCAGATTATGAAGAAATCTGGAATTGACTATTTTATGACAACTAAGTTATCATGGAATCAGTTTAATAAAGTACCTTATGATACATTACAATGGAAAGGTATTGATGGCACTGAAGTATTGACTCACTTTATCTCTACCCTGGGAGTGGGACAGGATACGAAGAACTTCTTTACCACTTACAATGGTATTCTTCATCCTGATGCAATCATGGGCGGTTGGTTACGCTATCAGAATAAGGATATTAATAATGATATCTTAATTTCCTATGGCTATGGTGATGGTGGTGGCGGTCCGACCCGGGAGATGCTTGAGACTTCCAAGCGTATGGAAAAGGGCATTAAAGGTATACCAAAGGTTCGCCAGGAATTTGCCAGAACCTACTTTGATGAGCTTGAGCAGCGTGTCAAAGATCATAAGAGACTTCCAGTTTGGGAAGGTGAATTCTACTTCGAATACCATCGTGGAACCTTAACATCCATGGCTAGAAACAAACGTTCCAATCGTAAGTGTGAGCTACTTTTAATGGATCTAGAATTTCTTTCTGTAATAGCTAAGAAGCAAGAAAATATCGCTTACCCAATTGAAGAGTTAGATAAATTATGGAAAATGATTATGATTAATCAATTCCATGATATTCTACCGGGTACCTCCATTCATGAGGTTTATGAGGTGACCAAGAAGGAATATGCTGAGGTTAAAGAAAAGGCAACTAGACTATTACAAGATCGATTGCATAGCCTAACCGGCTCCGGCAATGGAATTACCATTTATAATACCCTTGGTTTTGATCGTGATGATCTTGTTTACCTTGGTGATATGGACGTAGCTGGATTAAGAGATGATAATGGTAATACTTATCCAGTACAGAAGACTGCCCATGGTGCAATCGCTTATGTTAAAGGAATTCCTGCAAAGGGATATAAGACATTTGAGATCCTTGATGTTGATGCAGGCTGTGAGGTTCCATTTACAATCCATAGTAATACCAGTGTGGAAACACCATACTATAAGATTACCTTAGATTCCAATGGCTTGTTTACTTCTATTTATGATAAAGAAAATGATCGAGAAGTGCTACAGTCTGGTGAACGTGCAAACCTACTTCGCATGTATGAGGATAAACCAATCTACTATGATAACTGGGATATCGATATATACTATACGGAGAAATACTGGGATGCCGATCAGGTAGAACGGATGGAATGGACCGAAGTAGGCAATCTCCGTGCAACTCTAGAGATTGATCGTAAGATTAGCAATTCAACGATTAAGCAGAAAATTTATTTTTATTCAAATTCAAGAAAAATTGAATTTAAAACCTATGTTGACTGGAAGGAACATCAGCACTTGCTTAAGGTGCATTTCCCTGTAAATATTCACTCCGATGAAGCGACCTTTGATATACAGTTCGGTAATATTACAAGGAAGGTTCATACTAATACAAGCTGGGATATGGCAAGATTTGAGAGCTGTGGTCAGAAGTGGATAGATATGTCTGAGGGACATTATGGAGTTAGCCTCTTAAATGATTGTAAATATGGGCATTCAGTGAAAAATGGTAACATGGCTATCACCTTAATCAAGTCTGGTATTGAACCAAATCCGATGACTGATTACGAGGAGCATTATTTCACCTATGCCCTATATCCTCATGCAGAAACTTGGCGTGATGGCGGTACCGTTCAGGAAGCATATAAGCTTAACCAGCCAGTTTACGTAGTGAAGGGTGGAACACCGGGAACAAAAGCTTCCTTTGTCTCTGTAAATAAGAAAAATGTAATCATTGAAACTATTAAGGAAGCAGAGGATGGATCTGGAATCATTATCCGTATGTATGAATGTGATAATGCATTAACTAAGGCACATGTACAACTTGGTATTAAGGCTTCCTCCATTAAGGAATGTAACTTAATCGAAGAGGAAGAGGCTATAGATGTACCAATGAACGGGGATGGATTTGAGATTGAAATTAAACCTTATGAGATAAAGACTTATAAGGTTTGTGTATAAGCAAAAGTAATTGAAAAACGGAGGATTTAGTATGTATTTATTACCAAACCCGCAAGAACTTAAATTCAATGATAAAAGTTATACGCTACACTACAATTCAATGATAGTGATTGATCCAAATTGCGATATGGCAGTAAACCATTATGCGAAAATATTAAAGGATTCAATCAACCATCATACTGGTTTCTCCCTTCCTATTACTAGGGGAGAAGCCGTGGATAATGGCATACATTTTACGAAAGNTAGCTCCTTACAAAAGGAGGAATATCTTCTAACTATCGATTCAAATAAAGTAACTATTGCTGGCGGGGATAAGGCTGCTATCCTATATGGTGTACAGACACTGCGTCAGATTATTGCACAAAAAGGCGCCGTATTGCCTGGATTGCATATTCAGGATTATCCGGTTATTAAAAATCGTGGTTTTTATCATGATGTAACCAGAGGTAGAATTCCTACTCTATCTTATCTGAAGAGTTTGGTTGATAAATTAAGCTACTATAAGCTGAATCAATTGCAACTTTATATTGAGCATAGTTATATTTTTAAAGATTTAAGCGAGGTATGGAGAAATGGCACTCCATTAACGGCAGAAGAAATCATGGAATTGGATGCCTACTGTGCGAAGTTAAATATCGAACTGGTGCCTTCCCTATCCTCCTTTGGACATTTATATGAATTATTAAGAACTAAGACTTACGCACATCTCTGTGAGTTGCCAGATTCCGATAAAGAACCTTTCGGATTAATAGCAAGAATGCAACATCATACTATTGATACGACCAATGAGGAGAGTTATCAATTAATTACAAAGATGATTGCTGAGTTTATGCCACTGTTCACCTCGAAGTATTTCAACATTTGTGCAGATGAAACCTTTGATCTTGGTAAAGGTAGAAGTAAAAAAACAGCGGATGAGATTGGCACGCAGAGAATGTATATCGATTTTCTCAAGAAACTTTGTGATTTTGTTATCTCTAAGGGTAAGATTCCAATGTTCTGGGGAGATATTATTTCCAGTTCCCCTGAGGCAATCAAGGAATTGCCAGAGGAGTCCATTTGCTTAAACTGGGGATATGCTCCTGATCAAAGGGAATACGAGACACAAGTTCTTGCAGAAGCAGGGGCTACCCAATATCTTTGCCCTGGTGTATGTGGTTGGAATCAATATATTAACCAAATTGAAGCTTCATATAAGAATATAAAGCTTATGTGTTCTTATGCTCATAAATATAAGGGAATTGGGGTTCTAAATACGGATTGGGGCGATTATGGCCATGTTAATCATCCAGAGTTCTCAACATCTGGCCTTATCTATGGAGCAACTTTCTCCTGGAGTAAGGAGGACATTTCTTTTGAAGAGATGAATAAAAGGATATCCAGATTGGAATACGCAGATCAAACAGAAAGCATGATATCCATTGTAGCGGAGATGGCAACAAAAAGTGTATTCCGATGGGATGATGTAGTAAGATATATGGAGTCACATCCGGCAAGGGTCATTAGTGATGAAGAAGCTGTCAAAAATAACTTCCCTGATTTGGATTTATCTACTATAAGCGATGCCAATGAAGTATTAATGGCTAAGGTGCAAGAACTGTATCAGTTAATAGCAAGGATGGATACAAGCAAACGTCACCTGGTGAAACCCTATCTTGTAGCTGCTAAGGGAATTCATCTATGGAATAGGATAGGTGCTACAATCGTTCAGGTAGTAAATCATAGAGAAAATGAGCCTATAGAGGACCCATGTAAGCTTGCGGTTGCATTGGAATACTGGTTCCATGGATACAAAGAAGTTTGGCGTACAGTAAGTAAGGAATCGGAATTGTACCGTGTTCAGAATGTAATTAATTGGTATGCAGATTATTTGAGAGAATTATAGTTTGCAATATAGTAAAAATACTCAAGCATTACACAGGCGGTTCATAAACTGCATGTGTAGTGCTTATTTTGTATCTTAGAAAGATAATAACATTTTTTATCATGGAAATTAAGATTAATATTTAGATATGTTATTAATTCTTAGTGCCATAAATTTGTAATTCGGAAATCTTCTAATATAGACTTTTGGGAGTTTTTGTGGTAAGGTATTAATGAATTTGATAGTTATAAATAATGATTAAATCTTCATCAAATAAGATGAATTTTGATGGATGTGTGAATTATGTTAGTTAATTAATAGGATGTAATAAATTATGTGAAATAGATAAGAGAAAGGAAAGAATTGATATGCGTATAATTCGAGCTAAAGATTATAATGATATGAGCCGTAAAGCTGCCAATATTATTGCGGCACAGATTACTTTGAAACCAGATAGTGTAATTGGTTTAGCCACAGGTAGTACCCCAATAGGTGCTTACAAAGAACTAATCAATAAGCATAAAGAGGGCAATCTGGATTTTTCAGAAGTTCGTGGTGTTAACTTAGATGAATATAAAGGATTGACCAAGGACAATGACCAAAGTTATGATTATTTTATGAAAGACAACCTATATAATCATGTGAATATAAAAGCAGAAAATTGCTATATTCCAAATGGAATGGCAGAGGATGATGACGAGGAATGCCGTAGATATGATGAGCTTCTAGAAACTCTTCCAAGGGATTTACAATTGCTTGGTCTCGGTTTAAATGGTCATATTGGCTTTAATGAGCCTAGTGATGTGTTTGCAGGAGGAACCAATTTAGTTCAGTTAACTGATAGCACTATTGAAGCTAATTCTCGCTTTTTTGAAAGTTATGAAGCTACACCGAAGTTCGCTTATACTATGGGAATTAAGGGTATCATGAGTGCACGTACTATCCTTCTTTGCGTGAGTGGAAAGAGTAAAGCACAGATCCTTCATGATTTGGTAAATGGACCTATCACACCACAGGTTCCAGCTTCTATCTTACAGCTTCATAAGGATGTGATTCTAGTGGCTGATGAGGATGCTTTAAGCTTAATGTAGGTAATGGCTAGTTTATATTTATAATTAATGTAAAAAATCGATTATGATATGTTTAAATGATGTAAATAAACATATCATAATCGTTTTCTTTCTCCGTAAAGTAATATAAAAATTATGATTGAGTTATAATTCCTTCATCATATAATGAGGTATATTATAATACTTTACGACACATAAACTTGGTTTATATACGGTGCTACTGTTACATAGACTTTCCTTATAATACGGTATC
>JGI24708J26588_10000694_pt1 | contig 27305 bp, 26 predicted proteins | sample BioPla1DNA2_FD_26588 | JGI IMG/M metagenome (IMG submission 26588) | reverse complement strand
GTAATTGCTGCAGTTGTAGTTGTCTTGCCGTGGTCAACGTGGCCGATTGTGCCCACGTTTACATGTGGTTTAGTTCTTTCAAACTTTTGCTTTGCCATTTTGAATTTCCACTCCTCCCGGAAAACGTTACTGGTTCTTGATCACAATTAGATTCGTCAAGTCCTGAAAAAGTCCTTCTAGTTAGCTAAGAAAAGCCACATTCCATAGCAGACTGCGAGCCAGGATCCAATTAGAACTGCAAGAATCTGTCTATCAGTAATAGTGCGGTTCTTGGCTTTCTCCACTAGTGTTACCATGTAGATGGAAAACAAGACCCCCACAGGCCAGAGAAGCCAAAGCGGCAGCACCCAGAGAAAAAGGTATGTAATTGCAGCAGCCAGTATCAGCGCCAGCATCTAACAGTCCTCCCATAATACACCTAGTTTATAGTATGGGAGTCTCATTCGCTTGCAACAAAAAACCACCAGAATCTCTCTGACGGCTGCAAAAACGATAATTTGGTTGCGGGGGCCGGATTTGAACCGACAACCTTCGGGTTATGAGCCCGACGAGCTACCAGACTGCTCCACCCCGCGACGTATGAATAAAAATGGTGGAGGGAGAAGGATTCGAACCTTCGAAGGCGTTGCCAACAGATTTACAGTCTGCCCCCTTTGGCCAACTTGGGTATCCCTCCACGCAAACAAATTATCAAATGGAGCCGGTGGAGGAAATCGAATCCACAACCTCTCGATTACAAGTCGAGTGCTCTGCCAATTGAGCTACACCGGCGAAACCAATTAAGAGTATAGCAACGTAACGCTCTTTTGTCAACTGCTTTTTGTCAAAAAATCTGCTTCAACTTATGTCACTGAATGCTCTCGCGTTTTTCCAGATAGCGTTCGAGTTTGCGCTTGACCCGCTGCAGTGCGTTGTCTATTGACTTAACATGGCGTCCTAACTCGTCGGCAATCTCCTGGTAACTCTTGCCCTCCAGGTAATACATCAAAACTTGCCACTCAAGTTCACTGAGGAATTCTACCATCTTGCTTTCGATGTCTACGAATTCTTCTCGGCTGATCACCAGTTCCTCAGGATCCGTTACCTTCGAGCCAGAAATCACATCAAGGAGCGTACGATCGGACTCTTCGTCATAGATAGGCTTATTTAGAGAAACGTAAGAGTTGAGCGGAATGTGCTTTTGGCGAGTGGCTGTTTTGATGGCTGTAATAATCTGGCGGGTAATGCACAGTTCTGCAAAAGCTCGAAATGAGGCTAATTTATCGGGGCGGAAATCTCGAATGGCCTTATAAAGACCAATCATTCCTTCNTGAATAATGTCTTCCCGATCAGCACCAATTAAAAAATAAGAGCGTGCTTTGGCCCGCACAAAGTTCTTGTACTTGTTAATCAAGTGCTCTAACGCTTGATCATTGGCATCTCGGGCCAACTGAACAATCTCTTCGTCACTTAGACTTTCGTACATATCATAGTATCTCTTTGGTGCATTAGCACTCACCATCGATCGCCTCCACCTCAAGTGTTACCGCACACAGTTTGTCCCAATGACACAAGCTTATTATACACTAAGGCTTGGGGAGGGTCAAGATAACATGCCCCTTTGCCGGACTACCTCAGACATGAGCAAGGCCGCGGCAACTGATGCGTTCAGCGAGTTAATCCGGCCCCGCATGGGCACGGAGGTTAGGAAGTCACACTTCTCCTTGATCAGACGGCTCAAACCCGATCCTTCACTGCCTATAACCAATCCAATGGGACCTGTTAAGTCTTGGGAAAAGCAGCTGGCCCCTGCCATATCTGCACCAACTATCCAATATCCGGCTTGCTTGAGAGTGTCAATCGTATTGGCCAGGTTGGAAACCCTACAGACCGGTACATAGTTGGCAGCACCGGCCGAGGACTTCATCACTGTCTGGGTCACAGGTACCGCCCTTCTTCTTGGAATAATCACCCCGTCAATGCCCATAGCCTCACCGCTGCGAATGATTGACCCCAAGTTATGGGGATCCTGAATGCCGTCGAGCAGAATTAGAAACGGCGCCCAAGCGGAATTCTCCGGACTGCGCATCACATCTTCCAGCTCCGCATAGGCTACACCTGCCATTTGGGCCAAGACACCTTGATGATTTGGTCCGGCACTGAGCTTATCCAGGAGGGAGCGTTCTACTTCTGTAACCACAACACCTTTTTCCTTGGCCAGTGCGAAAATCTCCCGAACAGAGCCTTGTCTTGAACCCTTGGCCACTAAAATCTTATTGATCTCTCTTCCCGAGCGCAATGCTTCTATTACTGGCTGACGCCCTACTATATCACCCACTGAGTTTCGCTACCTCCCTTTCCTAAGAGTCCTGAGTTGGGTCAATTGTGCCGAGAAGCTCTGCCAGACGNCCGGTCTGACCCGTCAGGTAGAGGTACCCGATTAGGGCTTCTAGGCCAGTGCTGTACCTGTATTCTACCGCATCGCCGCGATAGCTCATCCCGCCCTTGGCGTTTCTGCCTCTGCGGACAATGTTCCTTTCATCTTCCGTTAATTCAGGCTCCCAGGCATGCACAATTTCTGCCTGACGGGAGGCCTGAACATACTGTACCGCCATGCGATGCAGCTTGTGCATTTTAGCCGGATAGGCAGCCAGTTTTGTACGAATATACAGCTCATAAACGGCATCGCCCACATAGGCCAGGACAAGGGGAGAAAGCTCCCTGGGGTTTAGCTCAGGATCTACAAACAATATTACACCTTCCATCTCGGGCCTTCCGGCGTATCTTCAATAGTCACACCTAAGCCGNCCAATTGATCCCTGATCTGGTCAGCCAAGGCAAAGTTTTTCTGTTTTCTCAGTTCCTGCCGCAGTTCAAGCAACAGCTCCATGAGAGCCTCAACCAAACCGGAATCCTGGGCCTGCTCTGTCTGCAGTACGCCCAGAACATCTCCTGCAAACTTTTGGAAAATGTCAAAAGCCTTTTGCAGAACCTGCCGGGTGCGGCCGCCTTGGTGCTTATAACCATTGACTTCCCGCACCACTTCAAACAACACGCCAAAGGCCCTGGCAGTATTAAAATCATCAGCTAGTGCAGAAATGAACTCCTCTTCAAATTGGACCAGATTTTCCAGGGTTTTTTTGTCAAAGTCTGTTAGCTCTTTCTCCTCTGCCCGTTCCATATCAATCTTGAGGTGGCGGAAGGAGTCGTTCAGTCGTGTCCAGCCTTTGCCCACTTCTTCCAGTTTGCCCTCATAATACTCCAGNGCAGAACGATAATGGGCAGACAGCAGATAAAAGCGCAAGAGCTCCTGAGGATAACGTTTGGTCAACTCCCGAAGGGAAATGACATTGCCTATGGACTTAGACATCTTGGTATCCTTTAGGTTAACCATNCCGTGATGCACCCAATAACGGGCCAGCTCACTGCCTGTGGCTGCTTCAGACTGGGCAATTTCATTTTCNTGGTGGGGAAAAATCAGTTCATCTCCTCCGCCGTGAAAATCAAAGGCTTCACCTAGATACTTCAAACTCATAGCCGAGCATTCGATGTGCCAGCCAGGTCTCCCATCGCCCCAGGGGCTTTCCCAGGCCGGTTCTTCTGGTTTGGCCTCTTTCCACAGGGCAAAGTCTACAGCATCCTTTTTGGCCGGATCCACTTCGAAGCGGGTACCCTCCCTGAGCTCCTCCAATCTCTGCTTGCTCAGCTTGCCGTAGTCAGGAAAGGACGCCACGTGGAAAAANACATCGCCATTAGCCACATAGGCGTTCCCCTTTTCTACCAGTTTTTCCACCAGGCCAATAATCTCGGGCATATGCTCCGAAACCTTAGGATAGACATCTGCCCTTTCCACGCCGAGGGCATCCATGCTGGCCAGATACTCTGCAATGTAACGTTTAGAAATCTCCAGCGCAGGCACTCCTTCTTCCGCGGAGCGGGCAATGATCTTATCATCTACATCGGTGAAGTTTGTGACGTGAAAGGTCTCATAACCCAGCATCCTGAAGAAACGCTTGATTACATCCCACACCACAACGGGCCTCGCATGCCCAAGATGGGTGTCGGAGTAAGGGGTTACACCGCAGACATAGATGCTGACTTTGCCCGGTTCACGGGGTATAAATTCTTCCTTTTTCTGCGTCATGGTATTATAAACCTGAATCTTTGTCATCTTTCTTACCTCCCAGCTAACTAACAAATAACCCCCGTCTCCGTTACAGAGACGAGGGTCGCGGTTCCACTCTGTTTCCACATGCATTGCCCAAGCAATCCATATAGCACTCAACAAGCTATAACGGGCCTACCCGTCCAACGCTACTGGCGAACGTTCACGTTGGAGGATCAGGGGTGCACTTCACTGAGTTGGCCGCAGAATACTTCCACCGAGTGTATTCCTCTCTAGGCGGTCTGCCCCGCATTCCCCGCGAGGTTGCCTCACTTACTCTCCCCATCATCTCCGCTTTGAAATTGATAAGCCCATTATATGCAAAGTGTCCTGTGCCTGTCAACTATGCCTGCCGCTAAGTTAAAGGGGGAATCAACGATCTTTAAAAATAGGATCTCTCTTGTCTACAAAGGCCCTTAACCCTTCACGACCATCTTCTGTTGCCAGGCATTTGCTGAAGAAATTTGCTTCCTGCTCCCCATGGCTCGGGCTCACACCGGTACCCGAGGCTGCGATGGCCCGTTTGGCAAGGGTTAGGATTGGCCCGGATTTCTTTGCTAATTCCTCGGCCAGCTCAGTCGCGGCCAGAAGCAATTGCTCAGGGGGAAGTACTCGCGATACTAGCCCAGATCCTAAGGCTTCCTGGGCAGAAAAACGTTTGCCTGTAAAGATCCACTCCTTGGCTTGAGCTGTCCCTACAATGCGGGGCAGTCGCTGGGTGCCGCCAAAGCCAGGAATGATACCCAGGTTGAGCTCCGGCTGACCAAAGGCTGCCTGTTCCGACGCTAAGCGCAAATCACAAGCTAAAGCCAGTTCACAGCCTCCGCCTAGCGCATAGCCGTTCACCGCGGCAATAAAGACTGCCGGGTGATCTTCGATCGCCTGAAAAACCCTGTTGCCCAAGGCAGAAAACTGCTTAGCTGCTTGACAATCCATATCGGCCATGGCCCGAACGTCGGCACCGGCAGCAAAGGCTTTGCCCTGACCTGTCACGACTACGGCTTTAACCTGTTCTTCTTTAAAGTGCTGTAAAATGGTCTCCAGTTCTGTCAGGACCGTCTCATCGATGACATTCAATTTGTCAGGACGGGCCATTTCCAAAAGGGCCCATCCCTTTTGCATGGTTATCTGAAAACACTGCAGATCCATAATACCCTCCTCTGGATTTAGTTATATGCAAAGAAACCTTGCTTTGTCTTGCGGCCGAGATGCCCTGCCCTTACCATCTTACGCAGAAGCGGCGCCGGACGGTATTTGTCCTCGCCCAACTCCCGATGCAGGGTCTCCATAATAGCCAGGCAAATATCTAAACCCACTAGATCGGCCAAGGCCAAAGGTCCCATGGGATGATTGGCACCTAGACGCATAGCAGTATCGATGTCCTCGGCAGATGCAACACCTTCGGAAAGCACAAACACAGCTTCGTTGATCATGGGAATCAGCAGGCGATTGACCACAAAGCCAGGCGACTCCTCCACCAGGACGGGCGATTTGCCCAGCGACTCTGTAAAATCTTTGACCTTATCCACACATGCTTGGGATGTAAAGGGAGTGCGTACTACCTCCACCAGCTTCATGACTGCAGCCGGATTAAAGAAATGAATTCCCACCACCCGCTCGGGATGGGGCACATGGGCTGCAATCGCAGTTATGCTCAAGGCAGATGTGTTTGTGCCAAGTATGCATTCTGGCGAGCAAATCTCACTTAGGGATGCGAAGATGTCTTTCTTTGCCCCCAAATCCTCCAAAGCTGCTTCAATTACGAGCTCTGCATCCTTCAGTTCTGCCAGATCGTCTGTAGCAGTAATGCGGCCCAAAAGCTCATCTCTGCGGGCTGCGTCAATGCGCTCCCTGTCTACTTGGCGGTTCAGTCTTTTTTCAACGGCAGCCAGACCTTGCTCGGCCCTGGCCTTGTCAACATCAATCAAAACTACCTTTCCTACCTGGGCTGCCACTTCGGCAATGCCGCTTCCCATGGTTCCTGCACCAATTACACCAATTTTCATCATCGCTTTGCACACACCTCCGCACTGTTTGGAGCTAGATCATTTCTACTACTGTGGCGTAGCCCTGTCCGCCTCCTATGCAGAGGGTAGCTAGACCACGCTTGAGGCCCCTTTGCTGGAGGGCATGGAGCAAAGTGACCAGAATTCTGGCACCGCTGGCGCCAATCGGATGGCCTAAGGCAATGGCCCCGCCATTGACATTTACTTTAGCCGGATCCAGCTTTAACTCCCGGGCTACCGCCAACGACTGGGAGGCAAAGGCCTCATTGGCTTCAATCAAATCAAGATCATCAATTGTTAAATCCGCCTTGGCAAGGGCCTTACGGCTTGCTTCAACCGGACCTATTCCCATAATGGCAGGATCAACACCAGAAGCAGCATAGCTTAGTATACGGGCCATGGGCATTAAGCCGAGTTCCTTGGCCTTTTCACCTGACATCACCAAAAGGGCTGCAGCACCGTCATTGATGCCGGAGGCATTGCCTGCAGTAACTGTTCCATCCTTCTTGAAAGCCGGTCTCAGTTTGCTTAAGCCTTCAGCGGTCACACCTGCCCTAGGATATTCATCGTGGGCGAAGCGAATAGGATCTCCTTTACGCTGTGGAATGATTACCGGCACTATTTCATTGGCAAAACGGTTTTCCGCCTGTGCAGCCTGGAACTTCTGCTGGCTCTCCGCGGCAAATTCATCCTGTTCTGTGCGGCTGATATTCCAGCGCTCAGCAATGTTTTCTGCCGTAATTCCCATGTGTACGTCATTAAATGCACACCAGAGGCCATCTTTGATCATTACATCCACAAGTTCGCTATGGCCCATGCGGGCTCCCCAGCGGGATTTCAAATCGGCATAAGGTGCCATGCTCATGTTTTCCATACCGCCTGCCACATACATGTGGCCGTCTCCGGCCCGAATAGCCTGGGCGGCCAGTCCAACTGCCTTTAAGCCCGAACCGCAAACTTTGTTAACTGTATAAGACGGTACGCTTTCAGGAACTCCCGCCTTAATGGCAGCCTGCCGTGCGGGATTTTGCCCCTGGGNAGCCTGTAAGACATTGCCCAAGATGACCTCGTCAATCTTCTCTGCCGAAATTCCCGTCTTCTCTAGTATCTCCTCAATTACAATCGCGCCTAATTCCGCAGCTGACACATTCTTCAATGTTCCGCCAAAACTGCCTATCGCAGTACGAACCGCTTTGACAATTACTACCTCCTGCATTATGCTCCTCCTTCGATCTTTTTCTTAGCGTTACGCCTTCTCCGTTCTAGATTCGCCGGTTCAATGGCCCGATTTTCTTTGGCTTCAAGGAGCTGTGCCACACCGGTATACATCTGCTCATCGCCATTGGCTGATTCCCAGCCGTCGTCAATATACTGGGGTTCTGCATAGGTGGCAATAACCCCTTCGTAATTGCGCAATACCACTTTAGTTGGTGACATGCTGATTAGGTACTGGGGCATGACAGGTGTCTTCCCTCCGCCTCCCGGCACGTCCACAACAAAGGTGGGAACAGCGTAGCCGGAAATATGGCCCCTCAGTGCTTCCATAATTTCCAGCCCCTTGGACACTTTGGTCCGGAAGTGTTCGATGCCCATGGACAAATCGCACTGATAGATGTAGTAAGGCCGTACCCGTATGCGAACCAGACCCAGCATGAGCTCTTTCATGATTTGGGGATTGTCGTTTACCCCCCGCAAGAGCACAGTCTGGTTGCCGACAGGGATACCTCCGTCCACCAGTTTCTGGCAAGCTTCAGCAGCTTCCGCCGTGATCTCCTTGGGATGGTTAAAGTGTGTGTTTAGCCAGATCGGATGGTACTTCTTCAGCATATTAACTAAGTCATCTGTAATTCGCTGGGGCATCACCACGGGAGTGCGGGTGCCAAGCCGAATAACATCTACATGGGGGATCTCCCGCAGGCGTTTAATTATCTCCTCGAGCCGATGATCTGCCATCAAAAGCGCATCGCCGCCAGAAAGCAGAACATCGCGCACCGCGGGGGTATTTTTGATGTACTCAATTCCCTGCTCGATGTACTCCCACGCCAGGCCTGAATCATGCTGGCCTGCAAAGCGGCGCCGGGTACAATGCCGGCAATACATCGAACATTGGTCGGTAATCAAAAAGAGGACNCGATCAGGATAACGATGGGTTAAGCCTGGTACCGGAGAGTCCGCGACCTCATCGAGGGGGTCCTGCATATCTGCTGTGCCGGCCATCGTCTCATAAATGGTAGGAATAGCCTGGCGCCTAACCGGACAGGCCGGATCGTCAGGATCCATCAGCGAAGCATAGTAGGGGGTGATCCCCATCCTAAACACTTCTAAGACCTTGTTGATGCTTGCCTTTTCTTGATCGGTTAAGGGAACAATCCGCTCTAGATCCTCCACCTGCTGGATGCGGTTTCTTACTTGCCAATGCCAATCATGCCATTCAGCTTCACTGCAGCCCCACTGCTGCCATGGTTGCCTGTGCAAAGCCAAAACCTCCTTTACTGCCTCATTTAAAGTCCCGACACATCCATATCTCTTAGTTCAGGGGATAGGACGATCTCGGCTTCGGTGGCTGATTGAATCTCCTCCACCGTAAACTCGGGATTTTTCTCGAGCATGATCACGCTGCCGTCTTTAATCTCAAAGACACCCATGTCGGTAACAACCAAATTCACTTGATTTGTCGCAGTCAAGGGCAGTCTGCATTTTTTCAGGAGCTTCGGTTCACCTTGCTTGGTCACATGAGTTGTTGCTACAATGACACGTCTTGCCCCCACAACCAAATCCATGGCGCCACCCATGCCGGGCACCATTTTTCCAGGCACCATCCAGTTGGCCAAATTCCCGTCAGCGTCTACTTCCAAAGCCCCAAGCACGGTCACATCTACATGGCCGCCCCTGATTATGGCAAACGACATGGCGCTGTCAAAGAAGGCGCCGCCGGGCAGGATAGTTACAGGCTGACCGCCGGCATTAACCAGGCAGGGGTCCTCTTGGCCCGGTTCTGGATTGGGGCCAAGTCCGACAAAGCCATTTTCCGATTGCAGTGTTACGTTGACGCCAGGAGGAATAAAGTCATTAACCATGGTAGGCAGCCCGATGCCTAAGTTGACAACGTCCCCGTCCTTCAGTTCTTGGGCAATACGGCGGGCAATAAGTACCCTCTTTTGTCTGTTATCCACCTAATTCGCCCCCTTTGTCAAAAAATCAATGAAAATACCGGGAGTTACAACCTCACCTGGATCAATCTCCCCCACTTCCACAATTTCTTCCACCTCTGCAATTACACAGTCGGCAGCCATGGCCATGAGTGGATTAAAATTACGAGTGCTCTTCCGGTAAATAAGGTTGCCTTTGCGGTCTGCCTTCCAGGCCTTAATCAGGGCAAAATCTGCAGGAAGCGGTTTTTCCAAGAGGTAGGTCCTGCCATCCACCTCGACATGCTCCTTCCCTTCCGCCACAATCGTCCCTACGCCCGTGGGGGTGAGAACCCCTCCTAAACCCGCGCCTGCACAGCGGATTCTTTCTGCCAGCGTGCCTTGGGGAACCAGATCAACCTGAATTTTTCCCTCAATCATTTTCCGGCCTGTTTCAGGATTCGTACCAATATGGCTGACAATCAGATGCTTGACCGCATCAGCTGAAATAAGCATACCGATACCATCGCCTTGTAAGCCTGTGTCATTGCAAATCACTGTCAAATCCCGTACGCCTTTCTTAACCAGCTCCCGCACTAGATTGACAGGCGTGCCGCAGGTCATAAATCCTCCAATCATGACTCTGCTTCCATCGGTCACTTTCCCAACCACTTCTTTCAGCGACAAAATCTTCGGCAATTCTTTGCCCTCCCCGTAATAGACTTATGTTTTGCGAACAGGCAAGCCCAGAATCTCCCTGGCCTCATCAGGTGTGGCAACTTCCCTGCCGAGCTCTTTGGCAATCCTGGCTATTCTAGCCACTAGCTGAGCATTGCTCATAGCCAGTTCACCCTTGTAGAAATAAATGTTATCTTCGAAGCCCACCCGCACATGGCCGCCCATGGCGATTGCCGCCATTGCCAGCGGGGTTTCATGCCTGCCTATTCCCGAAACTGTCCAGGTCGCACCTTGGGGAATGGAATCCACCAGGAAGCTGAGGTTCCTCACACTGCCTCCCATCGCGCCGGGGACGCCTAGGACAAAATTGAAATGCAGGGGCGGTTTCACCACACCGTCTCTGACTAGGCGCAGGGCATTGTCAATCATGCCCGCTTCAAAAACCTCAAACTCAGGCTTTACTCCCCGCTCCTGCATCATCCGGGCTGCTTTTACGTAAAAATCTTGGGGATTAGAGAAGATGTCCTCACCAAAATTGCAACTTCCCGTTGACAACGTCGCCATTTCTGGATTCAGCTCCACCGGTTGCAAGCGTTCTTCGGCAGTGTGCCAAGTTGCTCCGCCCGTGGACGGCTGGAAAATGACCGGGCATTTGGAAGTGACAATATTTTGGATCTCTGCATAGATCGTCCGGTCCTGAGTGGGGCTGCCATCTGCCTGGCGGGCATGGACATGGACAATGGATGCTCCTGCCTCATAGGCTTCCTGGGCCGCCTGGCCAATTTCCTCAGGAGTAATCGGCAAATTCGGCTGCTGCTGCCGAGAAACTTCAGCCCCGGTCAACGCCGCGGTAATAATCAACTTTGACACATTGATCACCCCCTTCTTTGCTTGTCTTTAGGCACCACACATACACCTTTGGCTTGAGCTACAACGATTGGTTCATCCAAAACATCCATGGCGGAAGGGGACAGACCTGGCTCTGTAGGCCTTGTAATTTGCTTATAGGCGGTGAACTCCATTTTGCGTGAAGTGTTGCCCACCTCTGTAATCTCACCTACAGCTTCAATGAAATCCCCTGCATAAACAGGTGCCCTAAACTGTACATCACTATAGGTCAAAAACAAGCCCTCATCACCGTCATGGCGAATCAAAAGCTCGGTTGCAACATCGCCAAAGAGCTGCAATACAAATGCACCGTCCACCAGCTCTCCCCCATAATGGGCTTGGGAGGCGCTGACCCGAACACGAATTTTGCTTTTCATTGCTTATTACCCCTCTCTGCATCATTTGCTGTTTTTATAACCTTCTTGCCAACTCTCTGGCAATGAAGGTACTCACATGGCGGGCGGTTGTCCCAGGACCAAATCCAGCGTCAAAACCAAGTTCAGCAGCTAAGGCCCGATCAATGCGAGGTCCGCCCACAACCATAATGAGCTTTTCTCGCAGATTCTCCGCTTCCGCCATTTCAATTAGCTCCGTTAGATTCTGAATATGTACGTTTTTCTGTGTTACAACCTGTGAAACGAGGATTGCGTCGGCCTTAACTTCGACCGCTTTTTGCAAAAGCACTTCATTGGGAACCTGACTCCCTAAATTGTATGCTTCAATCATAGGATAGCGTTCTAGACCGTAGTCTCCGTCATAGCCTTTCATGTTCATGATTGCGTCAAGGCCTACCGTATGGGCGTCCGTTCCTGTGCAGGCCCCTACTGCCACTATCTTGCGGCCGATCTCTTCTGCGATGAAGGAGTTGACTTCCTCGAAGGTCATTGCCTCCTCACCGGCATCTGCCACAGAGATTTGATCCAGATCTACGCTGTGCCGACAGCTTCCGTACAGGATAAAATGGCTGAATCCGTGGAGATCCTTCATGCTTACGACCTGGACAGCCTCAAGGCCCATCTGGGCAGCCAAACGCTTCGCAGCCTCCATGGCCGTTGGCCCCGCAGGTACCGGCAAGGTAAAACTCATTTGGACCTGGCCGTCACCCCACGCATCACCGTAGGGTTTAATTACATTATCCTTTGGTTTCAAAACGGTCTCCCCTTCCCTGCACCAGTTTTAATACCTAATTCCTGCTGCATCCTGTTCATAAAAGGATTGCTGTAGTCAATGCCCTTGCGGATCACTCCCTCTCCGCCCTTGCCGCCTGCCTCTGGACGTTTGATGTCAGCAAAGTATCCCTGGCTGATTGCCCGTTTCAGGCCTTTGGCCTCAATTTCTGTCAAGAAATCTACCACCTGGGAGAGGATGGCGGCTGAGCGCTGCTGAATGATGCCGTCAGGCCTGAAGCTGATTTCCTGCGCCAAGTCCCTGGCATTTTCCATCACATACTGGGCGTTTTCAATGCTCAAGATCCGATCGCTTAGATGGGGTGTGTGAATAGCCTCTGTCAACATCCCCAAGAGATGAATGCTCTGTCCGGTCATAACCGAAGCCAGATTAAACATGGCGTTTTGGACATGACCCATAAAAATGTCGCCCGTCATGTACTTGGTCGGGGGCATATACTTTAAAGGCGCCTCCGGGAAAATCTGCCGAATAGTCTGGGCTGTAGCCAACTCGTAGAGAAAACCGTTTTTCATTTTGGGATCAAGTTCAAAGGCATGTCCCAAACCAAGCTGCCAATTTTGCAGTCCAGCGGCCAAACCCATCTGTTCATTAATAAAGTTGGATGCCAATACAGTATGGGCATGCTCGAAGGCATCTGCTGTGGTTAGGTAATTATCCTCGCCGGTGTTGATAATAATGCCGGCATAGGCATTAATCATCCTGGAAAAGTACTGGTCGGCAAAGGTGCGATCCATGTTGATATCACGGAATAAAATACCATACATGGCATCGTTGAGCATCATATCCAGCCGCTCTAATGCGCCCATAGCCGCAATCTCGGGCATACAGAGCCCTGAACAGTAATTGACCAGCTGTATGTAGCGGCCTACCTCTTCGCTTACTTCATCTAAAGCCTCACGCATTACCTTAAAATTGGCCTGGGTCGCATAGGTGCCTCCAAAACCTTCTGTAGTAGTGCCGTAGGGGACATAATCCAGGAGGCTCTGGGCTGTTGTGCGGATTACGGCAATAATGTCCGCCCCTTGCCGAGCGGCAGATTTGGCCTGTTCTACGTCTGCAAAAATATTGCCGCTGGCTACAATAACATATTTCAACGGCTCTCGGCCCAGCCCCAGCTTCTCTTTAAGAGCTTCCCGCCTCTGACGCTGTCTTGAAATGGCGGCCAAGGCCTGATTCGTGTAGTCTTCCTCCGCCTGGGCTACACGGTTCGGCTCTTGCGTCTCCAAATCTGTAAGGCGCAAACCGCGGGCACATTCCTCAGCGATTTGCTGGGGAGTTCTATCCAGAGCGACTGCTGCGTTGGCAATCCAGTACGAAATGCCCCTGTCGAGGCAGCCTGCCCCATTCACCTGATCGACAACCACATTTGCCAGGGGAACACCGGCGTGGTTTGCGCCGTCAATACCATAGAGACGGGCTACCGTACGCTCCACGCTCACTGTAGTATTAAGTTCAATATCTGCCTGGACACCTTGGGCGATCGAGCGGGCTAAATGCCTTGCCTTGCGAACTTTTTCTTCATCCAGTGCTAATAACTGATTGCTCATCCGTGCTATCCCTCTCTTCTGGGTTCATACTGGGTTCAAGGAGCTCCCTAGCTCTGGCAATTACTGCTTCATCAAGGCCCAAAGCCTCTGCCACAATAGCCGCATCGCTCCCTTGGACAGTTGAAGGATCTGCCTCTTCTAGTCTATAGTCTATACAGCGCTGCAGAGAATCCGCCTGCACCCGTCTAAGCCTATCCCGATCCAGTCCCTTGACACGGAGGTGGTAAACCCCCTTAACACGCGGCAAGGCTGGAAAGTGGGTTGTAATTACTGTAATCGTCCGCTCTTCAATAAGATATTCAATGATTGCCTGGGCAACAGCCGCACCTTCCACCGGATTTGTTCCATGGGCAATTTCATCAACCAGGATCAGGCCATCCTCCCTCGAACGTTCCATCACATCCCGCAAGAAAGACACTTCTCCGGCAAATGCGCTTAAACCCTTAGGAATAGCCGCCGTGGCTAAATGGGCTCTGATAAAGTCCCGGGGGCTAAACTCCAGCCCTTGGGCAGGTACTAAAAGACCATGTTGGGCCATGGCAATTAACAGTCCTATTGTCCTTAGGCTCGCGGTTTTTCCACCCATATTCGGCCCGGTTATTAACGTCACCCCAGGTGAGATCCGTAGGCTGAGGGGAGTGTAGTTACGGCCTGCCAGCCTCACCTCTTCCTCCAGCAAGAGATGTCTGCCTGCTTCAATTTGAATTGCCGGTTCAGTGCACAGCTTAGGCTTAATCCCGCCGATCTCAGCTGAAAATCTGCCTTTAGCTACTGTAAGATCTAAGGAGGCCAGCTGCTCCAAGACCTTGTCTAACCGGGAGCTGTGCTCTGCCACCTTTTGGCTAAGTTCCCTGCGAATCTGCTCTTTCAGCCCTTCCTCTGTTTCCCTCACCTTGCCAAGCTTCTGCTTCATCCGAGCCTCGGTCTCATTTTCAATCAGCTGAAAGGTGACAATATCCGCGGTTTCCTGAACTTTCTCCAGCTCCGGTATTTCCTGCAGCCGAGCTATTTTCTCACGCTCCCCGACACTCACTGCAATTTTGCCTTCCATGGACAAGAGGCGGCCTAATGTCTGAATCAGTTTGTTGTCTACAGCTGCCCGCCCTTTGGCCAGGGCACTTTCCAGNNTGACACGCTCTTGGCGGATCTCAGCCAATTCTTTATTGTAAGCATCAGAGATGTAAAAACTTTCCTGCCCCCCTTGGCCAATGCTTAACGCTTCCCGGCAGGAGGCGCACTGTTCTAGAGGTTCAGGCAGCAGAAATGTCCACTGTAACCTTTCTAGCTCCCACTGAATTTTCTCCGCCGTGTACAGCAGTTTCTTGATCTCGTAAAACTCTGTATCATCCAGGATAATCCCTTGCCTGCTGCGCTTAATGCTTAGGCCAATGTCCCGGACTGTCCCTAGCAGGAAATGGAGATTATCTGCTTGTTTTGGGTCCTCTTTCAGATCTGCACAGATACGCTCCAGGCGCGTGAGTTCCTGTTCAAGTTCGGCTGCCTGTCCCTTGCCAAAGGCACCTGCCTGCCGCGTGCGGGCTCGCCCCAAAGACGAGGCGGGCCTTATTTGGGACCAGACTTGATCAAAACCTAGCTGACGCCGGGTTTCAGTATCAAGAAATTCCATTAAAATCCTCCTCCTCAGGCCTGTAGCGCATCCCTAAATTCAAGTCAAAGGCAGGAATCGGATCTACAGTACATCCCACATCTCTAAGCAGCTGCAAAGGATCTGCCAGTCCGTAGCGGCTGCTGAATGGATTTACCGTGACAGCGCTGATGTGGATGGAATCCAGCACTTGCAAAGCAGATTGATAGGCATCTAAGCTGTGAAAACTCTGCGGACCCAAAAAGACTGCGGTCGGGTCCTGGACCAATATATTAATGGACGAAAGCTGATGTGCACCTGCCAAAACTCTCGCAAGCACACTGTCGGTGAGCATTCCCCGTACAAAGACTGCACGTGTTGACAGGTCTATCAGCTCAGGCAGGGTTTCCGTATGAAAAAACTCCTGATTGGTAAGGACAGCTTGTACACCTTTTTCTCCAAGCAAGACGAGCTTAACATCTGGATCTTTGGACAGGCCGTATTCGTGCTGAATCAAATCAGCCTGGGCCTGATTCTGCCAAGCCGGCAGCTGCAGGATCCTTAACTGATGCCTCAGTTTCTCAAGCAGTCGGCGGCGATCCCAGCTGGCTTCAGCCCCTGCTGCCAATACAGTGGTGTCTGTCACCATAGGCGCTGCCAAAGAACGGCGGTCGACGGCGCCGTCCACAATAAACAGATCTACACCCAGACCTTCCAGTTGGTCTTTAACCAGGGCCAATTCCTGGCGAGTGCCAGGTCCTGCAAGCAGGGTCTCACCGGCACTGAGGGCCCGTGCCAGGAACACTTCCCCCAGCGGAGTTGTGACCCCGGTAGCTTGCAGGATTTCATAGTCTAGACCGCTAGCGAGAAGCAAAGACCTGGCATTAGCTACAATCTGCCCAGGGCTGAGTAAAATCTTAGGCTTGGCATGGTGAAAGAGGCTGTCACTTGGTTCACCGTCAAGCCCGATCGTTGTCATGGCAACGCCGATATCCAGCTGCCTGGCCTCCATGATCAGCTGGTTGAAAGTAAAGGTTTTGCCGGTGTTTTTCCCCATCCCAATCAATGAGACGGATCGGAAACCCGAGTCCAGTATCTCTTTTAAAAACACCAGCACCAACGCCCCTTCCTACTGACAAGCCCCTAGACGTATATTTCTGAGAACAACTGACGCAGCTTAGGGTTTTCCCGCAGCACCTCAAGGGTGATCTCGGCATGGTTCTTGGTATAGCCGTTGCCGATCAGCATGTTGACATCTTTACCGACCCCCTCCGCGCCGAGAGCGGCAGCGGTGAAGCTTGTAGCCATGCTGAAGAAGTATACTGTTCCCCCATCACGGGTGCACAGTATTGAGGTCATTTCTGTCTGAGGAATATTCACACAGTTTATGGTCAGATCAGCAAGCCTGCCTCCAGTTGCAGCCTGAAAAGCCTGCAAGGATTGAACTGGCTTTGTAGCATCTGCGTCCAGGACTGCATCAGCCAAGGCAAGCCTGCGAATTCTCTCTAGCGCTGCTTCGCCATAGTCCATGGCAATTACTTGGCCTGATACGCCCGCCCGCTTGCGTGCCTCGTGAAGGCACAGGCTCCCCGACTTTCCGCCGGCCCCCACAATTAAGACAGTATCGCCCGGTTTCACCAGCTTGGCGGTCTGGGCAGGGGCCCCGGCCACATCCAGGGCCGCCAAAGCAAGCTTTTGCGGGAGATCGTCAGGCAGCACTGCAAAAATTCCGCTGGCAAAGAGGATGGCTTGTCCCTCGATATCCACCTGGGCCGTATCGAGGTGAATGGTCTTTATCTTCTCAATAACCAAGGGAGTCAAGGTCAAAGAAACCAGTGATGCAATGCGATCGCCTGGCTTTATGTCCCGCTTGCCCTGCAGATCCTCGCCAATTGACCTGACTGTGCCAATAAACATTCCGCCCGATCCGGTCACCGGATTGTGATGCTTCCCTCTAGTATCCACAATAGCCTGCATGATCTGGGCAATCCGGTCTTTGTCATCCCCGGCCTCCTGTCGGATCTGGGTGAAACTTGCCGAATCGATATTCAAAGTCTCAACATCGACCAGGATCTCGTTCGATCTGATCTCCATACTGTTATCAAGGCGCTCGGCCCCCTGCGGAAGGGAACCCAGCGGCTTGATCACCCGATGGGTGCCAAATGGACAAGCTGTAGTCACTGACATACTCCCCTTTACGAATTTCATGTGAATTGTTTTACAGTTTCTTTAATAATAACATATACCCATCCACTTTTGAAGTAGCGCTTCAAAAATGAATGGGTACATCTAACAATCTTAATCAACTGAACTGCGCGAGTGAGACAACTGCCTGTGCTGCTATCCCCTCTTCACGGCCTACAAAACCCAACCCTTCGGCGGTGGTGGCCTTCACATTAATCTGAGCCTCAGTTATAGCCAAGACCTGGGCCAGCTTAGTCTTGATCTCACCTTTCCAACGTCCCAGCTTGGGCTTTTGAGCCATAATCGTAATGTCCAGATTATTGATGACAAAACGTTCCTGAGCTAGAATTACTAATACCTCTTCCAGAAGGGCTATACTGGAGATGTCCTTGTATCTGGCATCTGTATCTGGAAAGTGTTCTCCGATATCTCCCCGTCCCATAGCTCCCAACAGGGCATCCATCACCGCATGGGTGACTACATCTGCATCGGAATGTCCTAAGAGGCCATGGTCATGGGGAATCTCGACCCCGCCAAGGATTAGGGGCCTGTCCACAACCAGACGATGAACATCGTAACCGAAGCCCACTGCAACTTTGTTCCTGCCCGGCAGATCCTCGGGAGTTGTAATTTTGCTGTTGGCATAGTCCCCTTCTACAATGTGGACAGGATGACCAAATGCTTCTACAACTCCGCAGTCATCAGTTGCGGTGATACCTTTGGCCCTGGCATCTTCGTAGGCTTGTACCACCAATTTGTAATCAAAAATCTGAGGAGTCTGCATCGCCCACAGCTCCGAGCGCTCTGGCGTTTCCAGCACCAAGCCCTTTTGAACCCTTTTGATTGTGTCCGTGACCTTTACAGCGACTCCCACTGCCAGATGCTTCTTTACCGCTTCTATGCCGCGGCGTACCAAATCTGGCTTAATAAAAGGCCTGGCCCCATCATGGATAATCACCCACTTCGTATCCGGTGCTAAGGCCATCAGACCTAAGTAGACGCTGTCTTGCCGCTCTGCGCCGCCTAGAACAACTCTCGCCTCTTTATCTTTCAGAATCTCCTGCATCAGAGTTTCGATCCGGGGCCGATCCTCCTCTTTAGTTACCACAACTACTTCTGACACTTCCTCCAGAGAGCCAAAACAGGCCAGACTATGGGCTAAAACCGGTTTTCCGGCAAGGGGTAAGAGCACCTTGTTGTCCTGCGCGCCCATACGCCTGCCTGAGCCGGCTGCCGCTACTATTACTCCAATTTTCAATCNCGTCAACTCCTTTTAGCCGCCTATTCAATAAAAGAAGGCCCGATGTACATTAGCATCAGGCCCCTGCCATCCTATGAACTTATAATGCCCGCTCCATAGCTTTAGGTTTAGCGAAAATCATGCGGCCGGCAGCCGTCTGCAGCACACTTGTCACCAGTACGGTAACTGTCTGACCGATAAACCGGCGGCCTGAATCTACTACAATCATGGTTCCGTCATCTAAGTATCCTACACCTTGACCCTGTTCCTTACCATCTTTGATTACCTGGACTTTGAGCTCCTCGCCAGGCAATACAACCGGTTTTACTGAGTTTGCCAGTTCATTGATGTTCAATACGGGCACGCCCTGCAGCTCACATACTTTGTTCAAGTTGTAGTCATTGGTGACCACCTTGCCGCCCATATCCTTGGCTAATTTGACGAGTTTTGTGTCAACCTCGTTTATGTCACCATAGTCCTGTTCTATGATGCGCACGCTTGCATAGGGTTCCTTTTGGATCTTGTTGAGAATGTCCAGTCCCCGCCTGCCGCGATTGCGTTTCAGTACGTCGGAAGAGTCAGCAATATGCTGCAGCTCTTCCAAGACAAAGCCTGGCACAATCAAATCACCTTCAAGAAACCCGGACCTGGTAATATCTGCTATTCGCCCGTCAATAATTACACTGGTATCAAGAATCTTTGGACTTACTTCTGAAGCAGAAGCCCTTATCTTTCCACTCCCCCGGTCTGTACGAAGAAACACATCGGGCAGGTCATCTGTTTTCCGCAGCCCGACCATTAGACCAAAATATCCCAATATAACTCCAAGAATGATGGGAAGATAGTCTCCCACGTAGGGGATTCTTAATAAAGGAATAGATATGATGAGCGCAATGACCCAACCGCTCACCAGCCCAATCATACCCCCAACCAGTTCGTGTGTGGGTGTCTTTAGCAAAATCTGAGTTGCCTTCTTGCTTCCCCGCTTTAGACCTTGCACGATAGGTGGACCAACTGCAACACCGACTAAAAAACCAACAATAATAAACAGACCAACTGTATAACTTTCATCGAAGAATCCAGCCATCGCGCCCGAGTTTAGAACAAGTAATGCCCCAGAATATCCCAGGGCCGCGCCAATGGCAGCAAACACAATCCTGACGAATATGACCAAACTTCGCTTCACCTCCCACTGTTATAAATGCATGCGATAGTTTAGCTCGTTCAAGTTACAGTATTTCCTGTTTTCCCTTAGGTATTCTTTTTTTAGCCTAAAATGTTCACCTGCACAATGATGGTCGTCCCCTTCAGCCACCTCCCTACGATTCGAAAAATCCGGCAATTTTCTCTACGATTTCCTCTTCAGTGGAATTCTCAGCGATAACAAGCTCGCTCAAGAGTATTTGCCGGGCATTTTCTAGCATTTTTCTTTCGCCAGTGGAAAGACCTTTCTCGTTTTCTCTAATTGTGAGATTGCGTACAACCTCAGCTACTTCGAGAATATCTCCACTTTTTATCTTCTCCATATTAGCTCTATAGCGACGATTCCAGTTCGATGACATGGCTGTCTGTTCGCCTTGTAGAATGCGGTAAACATCCTGAACAGTTTCATCGCTGCTCACCTGCCGAAGACCGAGTTCTTCAACTGATTTCAAGGGTATCATAACCTTCATGTCCCCTATTGGTAAGGCCATAATGTAGTATTCCTGCTTTTCGCCAAGCACTTCACGCTCTTCTATGGCCACAATGACTCCTGCGCCGTGCATGGGGTAAACAACATGATCCCCCACGTTATACATCGCTCATCCTCCTTTATTAATCCGAAGATCCTTACAATAAATTTACCACTTTGTGTCCCTAAAGTCAAACGAGGCCCTTTGTCAAGACTGTTGTTCACAGGTTGACAATCGATTTTCAAAAGCCTTATAATGAAACCAGTTAGACGTTTCACCGAGTGAAATTTTAACCTGAATGCACAGCATTCAGCCATTGACCAACTTCAGGTGGCGAGAGGACGTGACTAGAATGACAAAGCCTGCCAACGCATGTCATAATTTCCAGGCTGATGTACAAGAAAATCTGGTGCGCCATTACAGCATCCTAGATATTGCTTCGAAGTTTCAAGAAACCAACGCCCGTGTCAACAGGGCACTTTTCCGTGCGGTGACCGATTGCGGCTGCATCAGCATTGATGCCTCCAAACAGGTCCTGCCTGATGATTGCTCCTTCGAGGATGTTCGCAAGCATATCCAGTCCCATCTCGGGGGACAACTGTGCGAAAATTGCCGAGAAGTCCTGGAAGCAGAGATGGGCCAGAATCTGTTTTATCTAACCGGGATGTGTAACGCCCTTGGGCTTAGTCTAAACGAGATTATCGTCAAAGAAAGCAAGCGGGTTAACACCTTAGGGATGTTCCATCTCCGCTAGATGTGGCTGTCCACTAAGACCTGCTCACGTATGCGTCGCAGCCCTTCTTTGATTGCTTTCGCCCGTACCTCGCCAATACCTTCTACATCATCCAGTTCTTCGATGGTGGCATCCATAATTGTGGACAGATCATTGAACGTTTTCACCAGGTTTTCAATTACGGGCATGGGTAAACGGGGTATCTTGGCCAATACACGATATCCCCTGGAAGCCACGGCTTGATCGAGGCTGGTCATGCTGCCCCCATAGCCAAGAGCCCTTGAAATTAAACCTAGGTTGAGCAAATCATCTGAGTCCATTTCTTCCAATTGGTCCCAACCCTCATTGAAGTCATCGCCCATGTAGTAGTCCTTAAATACTAACAGCCCCTCATCTTTAGTGTCAGCCATGAGCTCCTCCAGCTGCATTCTTACCAGTCTGCCTTCTGAACCCAGCTGAATTACATATCTTTCTATTTCCCAGGCGATTTTATTCACCATCTGGCTGCGCTGCAGGACAGTTGTCACATCCGTCAGTGTAACCAAATCCTCGAATTCCAGAGCGCTTAGGTTTGTTAAGGACTGCAAAAAGACACTGCGGTACTTCTCAAGCGTGGAAAGGGCCTGGTTGGCCTTGGCCAGCATTACGCTCACTTCACGAATGATGTACTTCCAATTTCCCCGATAAATTGTAATGATATTCCTGCGCTGAGATATGGAAATCACGATTTGCCCCGTTTGTTTGGCGACCCGCTCTGCGGTCTTATGACGGGTTCCAGTTTCAAAGCTGGGAATCATGCTGTCAGGAACCAGCTGAGTATTGGCGTAGAGTATTCGCTTGGCATCGCTCGAGAGCACGATGGCCCCGTCCATTTTGGCCAGCTCATAAAGGGAGCCTGGATGCATCTCTGCGTCTATGTAAAAGCCGCCGTTAACCAGCTCCAGAACTTCTGGAGTATCCCCGATAACAATCAGGCCGCCTGTCTTTGCCTTCAAAATGCTCTCCAGCCCCTCATAGAGCTGAGTGCCTGGTGCTACCATCTTCAGGTGTTCATAAATCATATCGTCCTCACGCATGAACTCACCTTCTCACCGCTATTTTCAATGCCTCTTGGATAGTGCTTACACCATAAACCTGAATCGGCTCATTGCCTTGAACATTGCTCTTCGGAATAATGCAGCTCTTAAAGCCGAGGCGGTGAAGCTCTTTCAGACGCTGGTCGACGCCTCGCACAGCCCTGATCTCCCCTGACAGTCCAACCTCTCCCACAACCGCACACAGCGGATCTACACTTACCCCTAAGACGCTGCTGGCCACCGCTACCGCCATGCCTAGATCCAAGGCAGGTTCCTGCAGCCTCAAGCCCCCGGCAATATTCAAAAACACATCTTGCGTCTGCAAAGGGTAGCCCTGTCTTTTCTCCAGCACTGCCAGGACAATCGTAAACCTTTGGTAGTCTACACCGGTGGTTTGTCGGCGTGGAGTTCCGTTATAAGGGGTTGGAGCCGCTAACGCCTGCACTTCGACCAGCAAGGGGCGGGTCCCCTCCATATACGGTACAACCACTGAGCCAGAACTGTCCTCAGGGCGCTGAGACAACAAGAACTGTGAAGGGTTAGCCACAGGAACCAGGCCCCGGCCATCCATCTCAAAGATGGCGATCTCATGGGTTGAACCAAAGCGGTTCTTGACTGAACGGATAATCCGAAAAGATGTGTGCATTTCCCCTTCGAAATACAACACGAAATCCACAGCGTGTTCCAGCACTTTAGGACCAGCTAGATTACCGCCCTTAGTAACATGTCCAACCAGGAGGATGGAAATATCGCCGCCCTTGGCCACCTGCAGGAATCGCCCAGTGGACTCACGGACCTGCCCCACACTGCCGGGAGGCGAAGAAACCTCATCTACAAACATCGTCTGGATGGAATCCACGATGACTAAGACAGGCTGCTCATTCTCAATGACCTCACAAATAGCATTTGTGTTGGCTTCACTCAAGACAATCAGCTCTTCCGCCACAGCGTCGAGGCGAATTGCCCTTAATTTAAGCTGGGACAGGGACTCTTCGCCGGTGACATAGAGCACCTTGCCCCGGCTGCGTGCCACTGAACTTGCCACCTGCAAAAGCAAGGTAGACTTGCCAATCCCAGGGTCGCCTCCGATGAGGCCTAAACATCCCGGCACCAGCCCGCCCCCTAATACCCGATCTAGTTCCTCAATGCCTGTACTGAACCGTGCCACGCCACGATTCTCGATCTTGGTCAAGGGTAAGGGCTTGCTCTTTTCCACCCAGGTGCGGGTATGTTTTTTGGCAGGCTGGACTGTTTCTTCTACGAGAGTGTTCCATTCCTGACAGGCAGGGCATTTCCCCATCCAGCGAGGGCTTTCAGCCCCACAAGCCTGACAGACAAATACGACCGTTTTTCTAGCCACAGCTTACCCTTTCTATCTTCCAAATTTTCCTACACTTCCATTATACCATCAGAAAAAGGAGTGCACAACTGCCTATAAAGCGGTTCTGCACTCCTTGTCCCCAAATTTTACTCGTTCCGCAGGTTTCTGCTAGTAGAAAACGAATTCCCCTTCTTTGGAGTCCACTGTTATGGTGCCTCCTTCGCCAAAGGTGCCCTTGAGAATTTCTTCTGCCAAGGGGTTTTCTATATAGCGCTGAATAGCTCTGCGCAGCGGCCTGGCCCCAAAGTCAGGATCAAAACCTTTATTGGTAAGCAGTTCCTTGGCCTGATCTGTGATGGTCAAAGTTATTTCCATCTCCTCAAGCTGCTGGCGAAGCTCCTTGGCCATGATCTCGACAATTTGGCCAATGTGAACTTTGTTGAGTGCATGGAAGACCACAACTTCATCCACCCGGTTGAGAAACTCTGGTCGGAAGGACTTCTTTAGCTCATCGGTGACTTTGCCCTTCATGGCCTCATAGTCACTGCGTTCATCCACAACCGCCCTGAAGCCGATGCCAGAATCACGTTGAATCTGCTGAGCGCCAACGTTGGAGGTCATGACAATTACCGTGTTGCGAAAGTCCACAACGCGGCCCTTTGCATCGGTAAGTCTCCCATCTTCCAGCACTTGAAGCAAAATGTTAAAAACCTCTGGATGGGCTTTCTCTATTTCATCAAAAAGTACAATGGAATATGGTTTTCTGCGCACCTGCTCCGTCAGTTGACCGCCCTCTTCATAACCGACATAACCTGGAGGCGAACCAACAAGGCGTGCTACAGCATGACGTTCCATGTATTCTGACATATCCAGACGCACCATGGCATCTTCATCGCCAAAGAGCGCCTCAGCCAAAGCTCTGGCCAACTCTGTTTTTCCGACACCTGTAGGTCCTAGGAAAATAAACGAACCGATCGGCCGCTTGGGATCTTTCAGCCCTGCATGGGCTCGGCGTACCGCCTGGGAAACCGCGCTAATGGCCTCATCTTGCCCGATAACCCGCTCATGGAGAATTTCTTCCAGATTCAACAGCCGCTCCGCATCTTCTTCGGTAATGTCTGTGACCGGAATGCCGGTCCAGCCTGCCACAACCGCGGCAATGTCCTCGGCTGTTACCACAGCCTCGATGCGGCCCTGGCTATTGCGCCACTCACTGCGCTTAGCTTCCAATTCTTCCTGGAGTTTTTGTTCTTGATCCCGGAGATTGGCTGCCTGTTCAAACTCTTCGTTCTTGATGGCAGCCTCTTTTTCAATGGCTGCTTCTTCAATCTTTGCCTCAAGCTCCTTCAGCTCAGGCGGGGCAACAAGGCCTGCCAGCCGCACCCTGGAGCCTGCTTCGTCCATCAGGTCAATTGCCTTATCGGGCAGGAAACGATCGCTGATATAACGATCGCTTAAGCGGGCGGCTGCCACAATGGATTCATCGTTGATCTTGACCCGATGATGGGCTTCATAGCGATCTCTCAATCCCCTGAGAATCTCAATAGTCTCTTCAACTGTGGGCTCGTCAACCATGACCGGCTGAAAACGCCGCTCCAGAGCCGCATCCTTTTCCACATGTTTCTGGTACTCATCTAAAGTAGTGGCACCGATGGCCTGCAGTTCGCCCCTAGCCAGAGCAGGCTTGAGAATATTGGCTGCATCAATGGCCCCCTCTGCGGCTCCAGCGCCTATTATNGTGTGCATTTCATCGATAAAGAGAATTACATCGCCTGCTTCGCGAATTTCCTCCATCACTTTCTTGAGGCGATCCTCAAACTCGCCGCGGAATTTGGAACCCGCAACCAAGCTGCCAAGATCCAGTGTGACTACACGTTTATTGCCCAGCGTCTCCGGCACATCATTGTTGATAATTTTCAAAGCTAAACCTTCGGCAATGGCTGTTTTACCTACGCCCGGCTCACCAATGAGGACAGGGTTGTTCTTGGTCCGTCGACTCAGAATCTGAATCACTCGCTGGATTTCTTTATCCCGTCCGATCACCGGGTCAAGCTTGCCTTCTTGGGCCAGAGAGGTTAGATCACGGCCAAACTGATCCAAAGTAGGCGTTTTTTTCTGACGAGGTGCCTGGGTCTTGCTTTGGCCCCCACCCCCAAGCTGACTGGTGACTTGGGCGCGCACCTTCTCTAAGTCTGCCCCCAGGTTATTCAGCACCTGGGCTGCCACCCCTTCACCTTCCCGAATCAAGCCAAGCAGGAGATGCTCGGTTCCAATGTAGGTATGCCCTAGGCGCCGCGCCTCATCAAAGGCCAATTCCAAGACACGCTTGGAGCGGGGGGTAAAGCCGATTTGACCCTGGGTGGGCTGGCCGCCACGGCCAATGATCCGCTCCACCTCTCCCCTGACTTGATCAATGCTGATCCCCATCGACAGCAAGGAGCGTGCTGCCACATCTTCCCCCTCAGCAATTAAGCCTAAGAGAATATGCTCTGTTCCTACAACATTATGGCCCAAGCGTCTTGCTTCTTCTTGCGACAGGACAATCACCCGCTGGGCTCGCTCTGTAAAACGTCCAAACATATTTACACCTTCTTCCAGTTAGGATTTATTGTTAAGTGTATCCCGAATCAGACTCGCCCGCAAACGATCCCTTTCTTGTACAGGCAGGGCCTGCCCCATCATTTTCTGCAAGTGGGCTGAGCGAATCTGTACCATTAACTGTTTCAAAAGTTCACGATCACTATGCTCAATCACGCCAAGATCTACGCCTAGTTTTAAATCGGACAAAAGCTCCATCGCTTCTAGGCTGGTGATGGTGCGCGCATTGCTTAAAATCCCATAAGAACGGAACAGCCAGTCTTCTGTCTCCAATCTGCGATCCTCTTCCAGCAAATACTCCCGGGCCTGGCGCTCGCTGTGCAGAATCTGATCTGTAAAGCGTGCCAAATGTTCAATGGTTTCCTCTTCGCTTTGTCCGAGTGTGATCTGNTTGGAAAGCTGGAACACATTACCCCTGACGTCACTGCCTTCTCCGTAGAGTCCTCTCACCGTTAACCCAAACTTAGACACTGTACCCAACACTTCTTGCACTTTCTTCAGCCTGCGCAAAGCCGGCAGGTGAAACATCACTGACGCCCGGAGGGCAGTCCCCACATTAGTAGGGCAAGAGGTTAGGTAGCCCGTTTGCACATCAAAGGCAAAGTCTAAGTATTCTTCCAAACGATCGTCAATGGCTGTAGCCAGCTGCCAGACAGCTTCTAACTGCAGGCCCGGCTTCAAGACCTGGATCCTTAAGTGGTCCTCTTCATTTACCATGATGCTCACATTCGATGTGTCGTTAAGGATAACCGCCTTATGCTGGGGGTTTTGAGTGTGACTAGGACTGATCAAGTGCTCTTCAGCCAGGATTTGCCGGTCTAAAGTTTCCATCGTGCCCATTTCATGATAAGTAAAACTGCCTAGGGGCTGTAAATGGGAAACTGCGTCTGAGACCTTCTGCAAAACCTCCCTAAGCTGATCCCGGCTGGCCGCTTCGGGGAAGGGAATATCCCGCAGATTTCTGGCCAGACGGCAGCGAGTTCCCAGGACAATGTCGCCCTCGGGCCCCCCTTGTTTCATCCAAGAAGCTATACTCTTCATACACTTTCGCCCCCTGCCAGTTCTTTCTCTAAAAGGCGGAGCTCATCACGGTACTTGGCTGCCTCCTCATACTTCTCCAGACGTACACATTCCTGCAGGCTTTTGCGCAGCTCCTCAATCTGTCTGGCAATCCGCGCCTTGGGATAACCCCGGGCCGGAACCTTCCCCATATGTGTGCTGGATCCATGCAGCCTGCGCAAAACAGGATTTAACTCAGCGTGAAAAACCTCATAGCAGCTGCTGCAGCCAAAGCGTCCGGTCTTTTGCACATCCAG
>JGI24708J26588_10000685_pt1 | contig 27437 bp, 26 predicted proteins | sample BioPla1DNA2_FD_26588 | JGI IMG/M metagenome (IMG submission 26588) | reverse complement strand
TCTCATGAAATTCCTCCCTTGTACTTGGGGCATCCTTCAAAAGTTCTGGCCCTTCGCAAGAAACCTTATCTCCCTATCGTGAACTTCCACAAGAGGGCACCATTCCCTGCCGAGCAAGGACATTCGTTCTCTAGGGCAAGAAACTTATGGCAATGGGCCTTCTAAGGTGGCAACTAACAGTTGGATGCAGTTTTCAACATCGCGTAGATCCACCATTTCCGAAGGCGTATGGATATACCGACAAGGAATAGAAACCGCCCCTGTGGGCACCCCGCTTCGGGTAAGATGGATTGGTCCTGCGTCGGTGCCGCCCCGTTCTAAAACCTCCATCTGGTAAGGGATACCTTTAGTTTTGGCTGTATTCACCAAGAGGTCTTTAATCAGCGGATGACTTATAATTGTCGAATCCTTAACCTTGATAGCAGCTCCTTTGCCCAAAGACACTGCCATACGCCGTGCCTCAGGAGTATCACCTGTATCTGTGACATCCACAGCGATACCGTAATCAGGATCTAAACTGTAGGCTGCGGTTCGCGCTCCCCTAAGCCCTACCTCCTCTTGGGCAGTAAAGACGAAATACACTTCATGGGGAGAGTTCTCAAGTCGCCGGGCCGCCTCTATAAGAACAGCGCACCCAATGCGATTATCTAAAGACTTAGCTATTACTCGCTGACCTTGCCCGATAAACTCCCGGTGATACACTCCTTTGTCGCCGATNCCCACCTTGGCCTCTGCCTCTTCGCGGGAGGTGGCACCGATATCAACATACATTTTGTTTAGCTTGAGGTCTTTCATNCCATCTAGTTTTTCGTAACCGAATACGCCTACGGTGCCATCAGCGAATCTTACCCTTTGACCGATAAGGGTAAAGGGAGAGACGCCACCGATGTTAGCAAACCGCAGAAATCCGGCATCATCGATATCGGTGACAATTACCCCGATTTCATCCATATGAGCCGCCAGCATGATCTTCTTGGCGCCGGCGGGGCCTTCTTTGATAGCTATGACGTTACCGAGCTCGTCTACGGAGACTCTATCTACCAAAGGCTCGATTACATCCTTGATATGGCTGGCTACTTGCTGCTCCTCACCAGCTGGACCATAAGCTTCCACTAACTGCTTAACCATCTTTTCCATTGATATTCCTCCCGCTAATATCTTTGCAAGAATCCCTTAACTAGGCGGATAGTAGCTTCTATATCCCGTAGGCTAGCCACAGAAGCCGGAGAGTGGATATAACGGCATGGTACAGAGACCCCTGCTACGGGAATGCCACCTTTGGTAAGCCGAATTACACCGGCATCTGTGCCACCGGTTGTGGCTCGCCGAAATTGGGTAGGTATACTCTCTTGGGCAGCTACATCTTTGAGCATTTCCACAAGTGCCGGTGCAGGGATTGTGGCTCTATCCATTACGGTCAAGGCTGGCCCTTTGCCCACTGTAGTGGCATGGGCATGACTTGGGACTCCCGGCACATCAGAGGCAGTAGTGCCTTCGATTACTAATGCCAAATCAGGGTTTACTCCGTAGGCAGCTACGCTGGCGCCCCTTAACCCCACTTCCTCCTGGACGGTAAAAGCGCACACTAAGTTACAATCGTACTCTTCGTCTAGAAGCTCAAGCAATACATAACAGCCAACCCGATCATCAAAGGCCTTTCCCATGATGATCTCATCCGACAGACTCTCGAAAGTAGTAGCGAAAATGGCGGTAGTGCCTATGGGAACCAGTTTTTCTGCCTCATCTTTGTTCCTGGCTCCAATGTCAATATAAAGCTCATTCCACTCAAGGGGAGTGTTGCGTTCATTNCGCTTTTGCAGATGGATGGGCTTAGAGCCGATGACTCCTGGTATTCGATCCGGTCCCACCAATACTTCTTTAGCCACCAGGACTCTGCGGTCAATACCTCCAACTGGCTTGAATCGCAAAAGACCAGAATTCTCCACCCCTACGACCATGAGACCAACTTCGTCCATATGGGCAGCGACCATTATGGTAGGACCATTTTTGCGGCCACGCTTGTAGGCCATGACATTGCCCAAAGCATCGGTTTGTATCTCTACGCCCGGTTTAGCTGCCTCAGTCTTAACTAGACCCCTTATCTCTGTCTCTTGGCTAGAGACCCCAGCAGCCTCGCTTAGCCTAGCTAGAAGCATTGTAATCCCTCCACATAGTCCGAATCTATGGCACAAATAAACATAGCTAATAGCCTTCCGGCTGCCTCCAGATCCTTCCACTCCAGGGTCTCCACCGGTGTATGCATATACCGAAGAGGTAAAGAGATCAACGCAGTAGGAATACCTGCTTGAGTCACTTGGATAGCAAAGGCATCGGTTCCCCGGGGAGTAGTACACGGTTCAATGGAGTACGGTATGTTCCATTCCTTGGCAACCTCAACCAATCGGTCATAGATCCTAGGGTGTACTTGCGGTCCAATGGCAATGCCAGGTCCCTTGCCCAAGGGCAGTGTATCGGATTCAGGTACCCCTGGTATGTCCCCATGGCCAACATCCAAAGCTATACCGATATCAGGCACGATATCATAGGTGCTCACTGTAGCCCCCCGAATTCCCACCTCTTCCTGGACAGTTGCCACAGCATATACGTCGGCGGAATGGGACAATTTTGCTAAGACCTCTAAGCAAAGATACATTACGACAACTCCCGCCCGATCATCCATGGCTTTGCCGGCATAGCGGTCATTTTGCAGGTTTACAGGCTGTTGAGCCAACGTGACCATATCCCCGATGGCTATCAGTTCCTCGAGCACTTCATCCTCTAGACCTACATCTATGAAGAGGTCCTCCATCTTGACGGTCTTTTCTTGTTCCCCCGGCTCTTGAATGTGGGGTGGTTTAGCACCGATTACTCCGGGAAGATCCTTTCGTCCATGGACCACGACTCGCTGAGCCAAAAGGACTCGGTCGTCTATACCACCGATATTTGCGAACCGTAAGAAACCCCCGGGCTCATAGCCGGTAACCACAAGGCCGATTTCATCCATATGGGCAGCCAGCATGATCTTCTTACGGGGTTCGGGCCCATTGCCTTCCTTGAGCATGATCAGGTTGCCGAGTTTGTCTTCTCTTGCCTGATCAATAAGGGGCATAAAGGCCTCAGTGAGAAGGGGTATTAGGTCCGATTCATAACCAGATACACCCTTGGCGCCGGAAAGCGCCTTTAAAAGGTCTCTGCCAGTCATTGTTATCCTCCTCGTACCGGTATCAAGTAGCGGATTTCTGTTACCACAGATCATTCTATCATTACTTGTACACCCGAGGCCTTTTTTCCTCTCCCGTTTGCCGATCATTACATCGTTGACGAGGATGCTCCTCTGCAATCTAACGGTGCATATGTCATTGTGGTCTTAACGCAGTGTACCTAGGCATATAGATAATGTGGGTTATGGGGTTCGCCAATCATAATGACGCGGCAAATGGGGTGATTCACTTGGCTNTTAGAAGGAGACCCCATCCGGTTTTCGCTCTCCTAGGCTTTCTTCTNGGCGCAACTACTGCCCTGTTGGGCCATGCCGAGCTGCAAAATGCTCCTGGCCTGATTGGGTTTTCCTGGAGTTCAGTGCCACCTGTCTCAGCTACCAAGGGACGAGGACCTAACTCTCACAGTGCAACCATAGTAAGTGACAAAGAGCGCACAATCCAGAACTTGTCCACAAGCAGATATCAGCGAGCGCTATCACTTAATTGTCGGGGTCTTGATGTCTTACTAGTTCAAAAAAGACTCGCTAAGCTAGGCTATTTCCACGGCGTTACCAATGGATACTTCGATGAAGCTACCCATAGGGCCATAGCAGCTTTCCAAGAGACAATGGGCCTTATGGTTGACGGTAGAGTCGGCCCCGAGACATATGTCGCATTGGGTATATAAACAGCCGGGCAAGCAAACGCTCCCCGGCAAATATAGGCATCTATTCTTGTATTATCCTCGTTCTCTCGCCGTTTTTACTGCGTAACCGCTCTCTCTGTGGGCAACTAACGGATTGGGGGGTACTCCCATTTCCTGCCTAACTTGTACCAGTAAAGGAGTCACATCGAGGTCAAAAGCAGACCTTAATATGGTCTCAGCCCCGATAATATCACCTTCCTGCTGTGCTTGCCAAAGAGCTCTGCGATCTACCAAGAGCGCCTTAGCATAGGCCATCTGTATCTGCTCTACAGACTGGATCATGGCAGCCACTTTGGGCTTGACGTTGTGACTTTGATCTATCATGTAAGCTACATCCAATTCTACTGCAGGATCATCCTCGCCAGCCACCAGTTCATTGTATATCAGAAACAGCTCATAAGGATTGGTTGAGCCAGTTGTCAGATCGTCATCGGCATACTTCTTTGAATTGAAGTGAAAGCCGCCGAGCTTGCCCTCATCAATGAGATACGCCACTATCTGCTCGATATTGGTACCCAAGGGGTGATGTCCAAGGTCCACCAAAGTCTGGGCTTTGGGGCCAAGCTTCATAGCTAGCAAAGTAGCCATGCCCCAATCAGCTATGTCAGTATGGTAAAAGGCAGGCTCAAAGAACTTATACTCAATTAACAGACGTTGGCCGTCGGCCAAAGCCCGATACACTTCCTTTAGGGCCTCTTCTAGTCGCTTTTTCCTCTTGCGAAAATCGTCCTGACCCGGGTAGTTGGTTCCATCAGCCAGCCAAAGACTCAATACCTTAGACCCTGTTGTGTTCATTATCTCTATGCATTCCAGCACATGCTCTATTGCCTGCCCGCGCACAGCCGGATCCGGGTGACAGAGGCTTCCCAATTTGTACTCCGGTTCTTGAAACAAGTTGGGATTGATGGCTCCAATGGTCAATCCTAATCCCTGGGCATATTGCACTATTTCCCCATAGTCATCGACCTTATCCCAAGGAATATGCAAAGCTACGCTGGGGGTTATACCCGTCATCTTATGGACGTGAGCAGCATCTTCTAGTTTTTCGAAAATGTTGCGTGCAGCCCCCGGCTGATGGAAAACCTGAAAGCGGGTGCCGCTATCACCATATCCCCAAGAAGGCGTCTCGATTTTCTGCCTCTTGAGCCTATCTTTGACTTTGGCCAGATCTATCTCGTCGGGTAAGGTTCTCTGCAAAAGCTGCAATGCTTCCTGTGGCAAGGCGATCTCTCCCTTCTATGTTATACGGCCATTTTGTGTGTTCACCATGGCACAATGGGTAACAATGATTTCCAGGAAGCAACAGCCTTTTCCTGCATTCATCAGACTACATTTCTCTGCCAAGGGTGATTGGTCTCTTCCTTGAGGGCTCCCGCTACTCGAGATACCATCTTGACCATTTCGGCAAAATCTCTAGGAGTCAATGATTGGGCGCCGTCAGACAGGGCCTTATCGGGATTGGGGTGTACCTCTACCATCAATCCATGGGCACCTGCAGCAACAGCTGCGCAACCGGCAGGGCTCACTAGCTCATTTCTGCCAGTTGCGTGGCTAGGATCGGCAATTACCGGCAAGTGGCTTAGCTTCCTGGCCAAAGCAATAGCCGCCACGTCCAAAGTGTTGCGGGTAGCCGTCTCGTACGTCCTAATACCTCTTTCACAGAGAATCACCTTGTAATTGCCTTCGGACATGATATATTCTGCAGCCATTAACCATTCCTCAATTGTGGCTGACAGACCCCGCTTTAGNAGCACCGGTACGCCAGCATGGCCTACTTGACGCAAAAGGGAAAAGTTTTGCATATTGCGGGCACCGATCTGCAGGATGTCCACATATTGCGAAACCAACTCAACATCGCCAGGGTTGATCACTTCGGAGACAGTAGGCATCTTGGCAGCCTGACCGGCTTCTGCCAAATACTTTAGTCCTTCTTCACCCAAACCTTGGAAGCTATATGGAGAGGTTCGAGGTTTGAAGGCCCCACCCCTTAGAATACTGGCACCGCCAACCTTGACTGCATGTGCTGTTTCCAGGATCTGTTCCCTGTTTTCAACAGCGCAGGGTCCTGCCATGAACACCATCTCATCCCCACCGATGACTACATTGCCAACCTGCACCAAGGTGTCTTCCTGTTTGGCATCGCGACTAGCCAGTTTATAGGGTGCCATTATGGGAACAGCCTTGTCTACTCCTGGTAAACCCTCAAAAGCAGTGGAATCCAACCCGTTCTTGTCTCCCACAATTCCAATGACTGTTCTCTTGACTCCGACTATGGTATGGGATTCAAGGCCAAAAGCCTCGATGCGAGCAAGAACATCTTTCAATTGCTTCTCTGTCGCTTCCCTCTGCATCACAATGATCATTTATGATTCCTCCTCCACAAGTAATGGGTAAAACAAAAAACCCCTCATCCATTCAGGGACGAGGGGTGACTCGCGGTACCACCCTAATTGCGTGATGTAGAGCTATCACGCCACTTAGCCAGACACCTTTATCTTGGCACTCATCACAGATATCCAAGACAGTCGAGGCCTGCTTCCTTATAACGGTGGAAGTCTCCGTTGCTGCCTACTACGGTTCAGCGGCACAGCTCCAGGGAGAACTTCGCCTCAGCCTCACGTGCCGGCTTGCACCTTGCCCGGCTCTCTGCACCGCTTGGTCAGGGCTACTTTTCCCTCTCATAGCTTTCTACGTTACGTGAATTTGTTATGCCCTATTCTACAATGCTCAGGTGCTGCTGTCAATAGGTGACTGGTAGGAATGCAGTCTCCCGAATTGCCGCTGTACCTATCGCCGTCTAATGAGATCTTCCCGACGGCCCATGGGTTCCGTCGTATCTGTATGGCCGAGGATAGCCTCCTCCATCTCTCCCTCAACCAGAAACTGAACAGCTTCGATACCAGGCAGCTCGGTAAGAGAGTTGACGACGGAAAACAAAGTGAAGGTGTCTCCGGCAGAGCCACCCCAGTGTTCAGTCTGAAATTCCCTGGAAAAGTCGACATAGGCAATGCCATCGTCTACCCAAAGACTTCGTAGACGGGCATTAGGTGGAACAGTCTGCACATGGTCAGGTTCTTGGGGGCCGCGAATCAACTCACCGATGACCATCTCGGCACTACTCCTACCGGAGGCTGTCAGCCTGCGCTCTTCAGGTATCAAGTACATAGCCTCCCCATCACTGAAATAGACCGTAACTGTATGCTCCACCGGCGTTACGTTGACAATGGGTCTTTCAGGCATCTTGATCCCGTCTACGTCCTCTTCACTGGCCTCGTGGATTGCCTTCCTGGAAATACCCAACCTAAGCCATTCTTGGGCACCGCCTAGACAAATACCAACAACAAAAAGAACCAAGAAAACAACTGCCAACTTCTTCCCCATACCCGACGGCCCCTTCCTCTGGGGAGCTGATCCCCTTTTTCCCCAGCATCATGTCCAGCTTGCCAGGGATCTATTGCCACACTGTATTTATACAACCCAAAGGTTCCGAGAACCTCTTTGGGTAATCGGCACACCCTCCTCGCACAAGGGGCAATCATCCGGCATGTAGCTAACGATCTCGCTGGCAACCAAGGCTTCCAGCCGATAGCCAAGGTTGATGGTCCCCCCGCTGCGATCCATTAGTAGCCCTACTCCTTGAATGGAACCCTCGGTACTCTCCACCAGTTCAATAACTTCCCGAACAGACCCTCCGGTGGTAATTACATCCTCAACTATCAACACCCGTTCACCTGGTTCTATTTCAAATCCCCGTCGCAGTCGCATTTTACCGTCTTCCCGTTCGGCGAAAATAGCCCTGGCTTGTAGGTGCCTGGCTACTTCATAGGCTATGATGATGGCTCCAACAGCGGGGCCAATTACTACGTCCACCTCAACATCACTGAACCGACGGGCCAGTTCAGCGCATAGGCGTTCCGCATATTTTGGGTGTTGGAGAACCTTGAATTTTTCAAAGTACCTATCACTATGGCGCCCCGATGTCAAACGGAAATGTCCCTTAAGATATGCTCCCGTCTCCTCCANGATAGCCATGATCTCCTGATGTGTCATTTCCTTCCACCTCCATTTGTTTCCCCAAGCTCTGNCAAGATTCGCATAGCTGCTTCCCTTGGATCNNGTGCAGCAGTAATGGGTCTACCGACCACAAGATAGTCAGCCCCCAAGGCTATCGCCTCTTGGGGAGTGGCTACTCGCCGCTGGTCTTTGGGCTTCTCCCATGCAGGACGTATCCCTGGAGTAACAATGATGACTTCATCGCCTAGCACCTGCCGCAGGTGTGCTATCTCCAATGGTGATGCCACGAGCCCATTTATCCCATTGGCAACTGCCATTTCCCCCAAATGAGCCACCTGATCATTCAGTTCTTCCTCGATACGGAGCTCTCTATGGAGGATCTGAGCATCAATGCTGGTCAAGACCGTTACCCCAAGAAGGATCGGTTGATGGGGAGCGGAGCCGGCAGCCTCGGCGGCGGCCCGCATCATAAGGGCCCCCCCACTGGTATGTACCGTGAGCATGTCTACACGCAATCTAGCGGCAGCGGCAACTGCTCCCCTCACGGTATTGGGTATGTCATGATACTTCAGATCCAAGAAGACTCGACTACCCGCCGCTTTCACCGCTTCCACCGCCGCGGGACCGGCTGCGGTGAAAAGCTCCATTCCGATCTTGAAAAAGTCGACTACAGGGCTGAGCTGGGCTACCAAGCTTTCAGCCTCCGGCCAGGTAGGGACGTCAAGGGCAACGATAATCGGGTTTTCCTTACCCTTTAAGGTTCTTTTCATGGTCTTTTGGTTTCCACCTTTCCTTAAGTAGTATCAAAGACGCCTCTAGGCTAAAAATATCTATTGCCAAGCAATTCCTACCAGCTGGTCTATGGAGGTGAAATGCTCCCTTTCCATGTAAGAAAGAAGCCCTTGCCTAATCTCTTTGGCAACGTAGGGATTAATAAAAAACGCTGTGCCGACTGCTATAGCCGTTGCCCCCGCCATGATGAACTCCAAGGCAGCCTGCCAAGAGTCGATTCCTCCCATGCCGATCACCGGGATGGTCACTGCTTGCGATACTTGCCACACCATGCGAAGGGCAATAGGCCTAATAGCCGGTCCTGANAGCCCTCCCATCTGATTGCCCAGTACGGGGCGGCGCTTGTCAATATCAATGGCCATACCCAAAAAGGTATTCACTAGAGATAGTGCATCAGCTCCTGCTTCTTCTACGGCCAAAGCAATAGCAGCGATATCAGTCACATTCGGCGATAGTTTCACGATGATTGGGCGAGTAGCAACAGACTTGGCCGCCATGGTCACTGCCGCGGCCGTGTGGCCATCTGTTCCAAAGGCCATGCCCCCTTGGCGTACGTTAGGACATGAGATGTTCAGTTCGTACGCAGCAATCCCAGGAGCCTTCTCTAGCTCCCTAATGACCTGAGCATATTCATCGAGGGTATTGCCGGCGACATTGACTATGATAGGTAAGTCATACGAAGCTATCTGAGGCAGCTTTTTTTGGATGAATACATTAACACCGGGGTTCTCTAGGCCAATGGCATTCAGTATGCCGGACGGAGTCTCCCAAATGCGGGGTGGTGGGTTTCCCGGCCTCGGCTCCCAGGTAGTACCCGTTACCACCAATGCCCCGAGATCATCAGCATCTATAATGGGTAGATACTCCAGCCCATAGCCAAAAGTACCAGAACCAGTTAGGATCGGGCTTTCCAGCTCCAGGCCCGCCAGATTAATTTTAAGGCTAGGACTAGTCACAGAAAACTACCTCCTCGCCATCAAACACAGGGCCCTCGGTACAAACCCGAGTGTAATTGGGACTGCGAGTAGTATTGCAGGTGCATCCAAGACAAGCCCCAACACCACAAGCCATGATACTCTCCAGGGATACTTGGCACGGAATACCTAGTTCGGTGCAAAGAGATACTACCGCGGCCATGGCGGCCTCGGGTCCACAGACATAGGCAGGGCCACATTCCGCTACCAAGCTCTCCTTATTTCGCAAGAGCGATACGATATTCCCATGGTAACCCGCACTTCCATCTTCCGTAGCAGTGGAAAGGACGCTGGACTTAGCCACTAGAATAGGATCCACCAAAAGGCTGGATTCACTGCGGGCACCTATAAAAGTCCGCACTTCGTAGCCTCGATTGTGGGCAGTCGAGGCCAAGAATACCAAGGGCGCCACACCTACGCCACAACCGATGATAGCAATCGGCTGTCTTTTGCCAGGCGACACTTTAGGTAGTCTAAAGCCAGTCCCCAAGGGACCCATGACATCTGCGCTGCCATTGGCTACCAGCCGNGAAAGCTCNTTGGTACCTTTGCCCTTTACTTGATAGAGGAAGGATATCTCTCCCTTCTTCCAAGATGCNTCATGGAAGCTCAAAGGCCGGCGCAGCAAAGGATCGCTTGTGTTGTTGTAGCTGCATCGCAGCATGGCAAACTGGCCCGGCTCCGCCACTTCTGCCATTTTCGGAGAAAAAAGACGCAGAAAATAATAGCCTAGCTTAATCTCGCTGTTGGATATCACCCTTGCTTTCTCGATGATCATATCAGTCTACTCCTTTGTCGCTTATGCCTTGAAGTACATAATAGTCCGCTAAGGACATGAGCCGGGGCTTTCTCTTGCTGTGGAGAAACCGTACGGCTTCTAGGAAGGCCGTCAGTGTATCTAGGGAGGTAAAACAAGGGATGCCCAGTTCCACAGCGGTACGGCGGATACGGAATCCGTCTCTCTGGGGTTGCTTGCCAGCGGTCATAGTGTTAATGACCAACTTGATGCGGCCTTGACGCAAAACATCAAGAACCGTCGGTGATGGCTGGTCGATTTTGCCCACAGTATCTACAACCATACCGTGTCCCTCAAGGAATCGAGCCGTTCCCGGGGTAGCGCATATATGAAAACCCATTCGATAAAGCTCACTTAACCCCTTAAGGCTTTCTTTCTTATTCCGGTCGGCTATGGTTGCCAAGATAGTGCCCTCTTCAGGCAATGCCACCCCCCCTGCCAGAAAGGCTTTGTATAATGCTGCGCCCCAATCAGTATCTGCCGACATGCACTCACCGGTGGATTTCATCTCTGGGCTTAGGAATACATCAACTCCCTTGAGTTTGGCAAAACTGAAGACTGGCATTTTCACGCCAATTACCTGGGATCTGGGATACAGTCCCGTACCATAGCCCAGATCTCTTAATTTGTGACCCAAGACCACTCTACAGGCCAGGGCTACAAGGGGAATACCAGTGACTTTGCTCAGAAAAGGTACAGTGCGGCTCGCTCTGGGATTGACTTCTATCACATAGACTTTATCTTTGTGGATAACATACTGGATATTGAGTAGACCGTATACCGGCAGGGCTTGGGCCAGCTTAGTCGTAATATCGATAATTGCTTGCTCCAGTTCAGGCTGCAGATGGGCTGGACAGAAAGCGATGCTATCGCCTGAGTGGACTCCTGCCCGCTCTATGTGCTGCATGATTGCAGGTATGAGCACATCTTCCCCATCGCTGACGGCATCTACCTCGATTTCTATGCCAGGTAGGTACTTATCGATGAGAACAGGTTTATCTCTTGATACCCTCACTGCCCCTTCAATGTATTCTTCCAACTCGGAAGAACTATGAATGATAGCCATCGCCCGCCCCCCTAGCACATAGGAGGGCCGTACCAGAACCGGGTACCCTATGGATTCCGCGGCCGCTAAGGCTCCCTTGGCTGTGTGGGCAGTTTTTCCAGCAGGACGCTGTATGTCTAGCCCATTGAGCAGGGTTTCAAACTTCTCCCGATCCTCAGCCATATCTATGGCTTCCATGGATGTGCCCCAGATGGGTATATTGGCTTTGGTCAAAGTAGCTGCTAGATTGAGCGCTGTTTGCCCTCCAAACTGGACTATAGCCCCCTGAGGTTGCTCCTTAAGAACGACGTTGAGAATGTCTTCGGGAGTAAGGGGCTCGAAGTATAGCTTGTGGGCAATATCAAAATCTGTGCTAACAGTCTCTGGGTTGTTATTGATGATGATGGTCTTGATTCCCTGACGCCTGAGCTCCAAGGCGCAGTGAACATTGCAGTAGTCAAACTCTATGCCCTGGCCTATGCGAATCGGCCCCGAGCCAATTATCAACACTTTCTGCTCAGGTTCCTGTTGCTGTATTCCCGGGGCTCCGTAGGTAGAGTAGTAATACCCGCGGGTGCGCTCTTGCCGGTTGGCGTTTACACTAATCCCCTGATATGCAGGCGTTATTCCTGCCTTCAGCCTGGCGCCTCTCACATCCTCCTCCGTAGTACTCCAAAGACGAGCCAGGGTGCAATCATCGTATCCGGCTTGCTTGGCTTTTAGAAGGGCTGACGCATCCTGGGGACCTGTATGCTGCAGGTCTTTCGCCAGCTGCACCACCTCTTCCAGCTGTCCTAGAAACCACGGGTCTATACCCGTCAGATCGTGCAATTTACAGACGCCCCACTCCCTATGCATTGCCTCAACCAAAAGAAACAGACGCTGGTCGTCAGCTACCTGTAAACGGGACTCTAGATCAGCNTCGGCTAAATGAACCAATTCTGGTAGGAAAAGGCCNATATGGTCGCCTTCTAGACTGCGAATGGCCTTAAGCAACGCTGCCGGAAAGTCAATATCGATAGCCATCGTCTCCCCAGTGGCTTTCATCTGGGTCCCCAAAACTCGATCAGCCTCACCAAACTTGTCAAAGGGCCAGCGAGGGATTTTCACCACGGTATAATCTAGAACTGGTTCTTGGCAGGCGTATGCCCGGTACGTACTGGAGCTTACAATCTCACCTAACCGCAGTCCTACAGCCACTTTCGCTGCTACCCGAGCTATCGGATATCCGGTAGCTTTAGATGCTAGAGCACTGGAGCGACTTACTCGGGGATTGACCTCTATCACATAGTATCTACCATCACTAGGATGGAGGGCAAACTGCACATTACAGCCCCCCGCTATTTCCAGGGCCCGCACGATCTTTAGGGCTGCTGTCCTTAAGCTCTCGTCTTGTTGAGCTGTGATAGTCTGGCTGGGTGCCACAACGATGCTGTCTCCAGTGTGTATACCAACGGGATCAATATTCTCCATGGTGCAGACGATGACGCAATTGTCACTGGCATCTCTGATGACCTCATATTCTATCTCTTTCCAACCAGCGACGCTTTGCTCCAGAAGGACCTGGTGTATCGGACTATTGGCTAGACCACGCTCCACCGCTTCTATCAACTGGCTTTCATCCTTGGCTAGACCTCCACCAGCTCCACCCAAAGTGAACGCCGGCCGAATGATGAGAGGAAATCCGATGGAGTGGGCAAACTCCAAAGCTGCTGTCGCGGACGTGACAACGGCACTTTCCGGCACTGGCTCACCCAATCCCTTCATCGCTTCCTTGAAGAGCTCTCTATCCTCAGCCTGCTCTATGGCGGAGATTGGCGTCCCCAATAACCTTACTCCATAGCGCGCCAAAACACCCTGCTTTTCCGCTTCCACAGCCAGATTGAGACCAATCTGCCCTCCCATAGTAGGCAGTAGACCATCTGGTTTTTCCCGGGCGATAATAGCCTCGAGCGTATCACAGGTGAGTGGCTCAATATATACGGAATCAGCGATATCCGCATCGGTCATAATCGTGGCCGGATTGCTGTTGAGAAGGACCACTTCCAGCCCTTCTTCCCGAAGCGCTCGGCAAGCCTGAGTACCAGCGTAATCAAATTCCGCTGCCTGGCCGATGACTATGGGTCCTGAACCGATAACCATAACTCGTTTTAAAGTCCCATCTAAGGGCATTACTCCACCTCCTGAAAGACTACTCTGCCCTGGGCGATAGTCGCAACGGGCCAACCTGTCAAAGTCTGTCCGGCCAAGGGAGTGTTACGGGAGAGGCTGAATCCAGTTCTTGGGTCAACTTGCTTCGACATATGAAGGTCTACAACTACGATATCTGCACGATTACCCACTGCCAACCCTTGACTACCAAGCCCCAATAGCTCAGCCGGCTTGCAAGACATCCGCTGCCAGAGGGTATCCAAACTCAAAATGCCCGGCTCAACTAGATGGGTAAGTAGTAATGGTAAAGCCGTTTCTAGACCGATAAGTCCAAACTCCGCTTGCTCATAGTCGCAGTCCTTCTCTTCAAAACTGTGAGGAGCATGATCGGTAGATATGCAGTCAATGATTCCATCGGCTAGAGCACCCCGTAGAGCTTCTACATGGTCTGGACTGCGCAAGGGCGGATTTACTTTCGTATTGGTATCGAAGGTTCTTACAGCCTCATCGGTGAGAACCAGATGATGAGGGGTGACCTCACAAGTCACTTTCACCCCTTTTTGCTTAGCAGCTGCAATGATCTCGATACTCTCCCGTGTTGATACATGGGCAACATGCAGCCAAGCCCCGGTAGCCTTGGCGAGGAGAACATCTCGAGCTACCATGACAGACTCAGCTTCAGCGGGGATACCGGGCAGTCCCAAGGTCGTAGANACAAACCCCTCGTGCATTACCCCTTCTCCCATTAACCGGGGATCTTCAGCGTGGCTGATTACAGGTATGCCAAAGGGACTGCTGTATTCTAGAGCTCGACGCATGATCTCGCTGTCCTTTATNGGATTGCCGTCATCGGACACCCCCCACACACCGGCTTCCACAAGCTCGCCGATCTCCGCCAACTCCTTACCCTGNCGCCCCTTGCTGATGCAACCTACCGGAATTACCTGCACCGAGGCTCCNGNTGCTCTGGCAAGTACTCCTTCAACTGCTACAGCGCTGTCTAAGGGAGGCGTTGTGTTAGGCATGCAAACGATGGTAGTGAATCCACCGGCGGCAGCGGCTTGAGCTCCAGTGACAATGGTCTCTTCATCTTCTCGGCCGGGCTCCCTTAAATGAGTGTGAAGATCTACTAACCCAGGCGCAACCAATTTACCGGCGGCCTCGATAATCGTGTCCTGGGGTTGTGGCTCGATGCTCGATGCCAAAGCAGTTATTTGGGATCCTTCGATGCGAATGTCTCCCACTCTCTGCTCATAGCTAGTTCCGCTACCCAGAAGCAGTGTGCCCCCTCTAATCAAAATCGACACTTGCGCGCCCTCCTCCTACCAAATGGTACAAGACGGCCATCCGCACCGCTACGCCATTGGTCACCTGCTCTTGAATAGATGATGCTTTGCTATATGCTATCTCTGTGGTTATCTCTACACCCAAATTGGCAGGCCCCGGATGCATGACGATTACATCGGGTTTAGTTTTTGCCATTCTACCCGCATTAAGGCCATAGAGCCGACTGTATTCTCTTAAAGAGGGGAAGAGCCCCTGCTCTTGCCTCTCCCGCTGAATCCTAAGCACATAAAGCAGATCGGCCCCTTCCAGAAGGGCATCATCCAGTCGTCCCGCCACCTCCACACCAAGCCTTTCTAGCCCAGGAGGAATCAGTGTTGCGGGCCCACAGACAGTCACATGGGCTCCCAAACGTCTGAGGCCATAGATATTTGACTTGGCTACACGACTGTGGCGGATATCTCCGATAATCAGCACGTTTTTACCTTGAAAAGTGTCCCAACGCTCCTTCAGTGTGAGAATATCCAGTAACGCCTGGGTAGGATGTTCGTGGGCTCCATCCCCGGCGTTGATAATCGCGGATTTGCAGCAATTGGCCAAGTAATGTGGCGTACCGGCGACAGAATGCCTAATGATTATGGCATCAACCCCCATGGCCTCCAGTGTCTTGGCTGTATCTTTTAAGCTCTCCCCCTTTACTACACTACTACTGGATGCAGATACATTGATCACATCGGCACTCAGCCATTTTCCTGCAATCTCAAAGGAGCTGCGGGTGCGGGTGCTGGGTTCAAAAAACAGGTTGACTACTGTTTTGCCCCTAAGGGTGGGAAATTTCCTGACACTGCGTTGAAACACACCCTTAAAGGCCAGAGCAGATTTGAGTAGAGTCTCTGTTTCAGCGAGAGACAACTCAGCTAAACCCAAAAGGTCTTTCCTTTTCCATGCCATGATCTCACCTCCAGATTATTGCACTCTATAAAGGAGACAGCTTGTCCCCTCTAGATAAAAAACCCTGCCGATCCGGCAGGGTTTGCATTTCCAATATGGCCCACACTGAGCGCGGCGCGTATGCACACGCCTACAACTAGAGCCCCTTGCTGACCTCGCCGGATCATCTTAAAGGGTATCGGGTTTTGTGTTTCACTAAATACTATCAATCTGATTCTATGGTTGTCAAGACATTACTCTCGAAATTCCTTTGCTGCGCACAGCCTATTCACAGCTACAACAGCCACCCCTACTCTTACTGCAGGAAGGGGCCCCGGGCACGTATGGGAAGTAAATTGGGGTCTGGCGACGGGATGATTCATACATCGCTAGAACCATATCGACAGCAACTTTACCAGCTCTCCCATCAATAAAGGGCTGCTTCCCCGCTTGTACTGCTCGATAGAAATCCTTTATCTGGCGCTTGTGACTAAATCCCCAATAGCGGAGTCCATTAGCTTCGTCAGGCTCCTGCTCAACTGTGACAGTTTTACTCCCGATGGTGATGGTAGCGGNATCCCCAATAATGTGAGCAATGCCCTTCTCTCCATGGACCTCCAGGAAAACAGGAGCATCATAAGAGTAGTTGCAGCTAGCATAGAGNCAGCCGATTGCGCCGTTCTCAAATACTATGTGGGCTTCAGCTACATCATCAACATCGATGATATCGTGGGCCCGTGTATCGTAGCGGGCTTCCAGCCAGTCAACTTCACCCACTAACCATTGCATTAGATCTATGGTATGGATGGCCTGATCGATGAGAACTCCGCCACCTTCTTTGTCCCAAGTACCTTTCCAATCGCTTTGTGTGTAGTATTCGTCGGTGCGTCGCCAGGTAATGACGGCTCGAGTACCCTTGATAGCTCCTAGTTGACCTGAATCTATAGCTTGCTTCACCGCTTGGGAAGCGTCATTGTATCGGTTCTGGAATATCACACCCAAAGTACGGTTACTCTCTTCAGCAGTCTTGATCATGGCCTCCATATCAGGCACAGTAATGGCCATGGGCTTTTCTGTCAAGACGTGCTTACCCGCCTTAAGGGCATCAATTGTAATCTGTGCATGGGTATGATGGGGGGTTGCAAGCTGCACTGCATCTACTTCCGGTAAATTCAATACGTCCTTGTAATCGGTATAAGCCTTCGCCCCATATCTTTCACTGAAAGCTTCTGCCCGGTCCGGTTTAATATCTACGACAGCTACCAATTCAGTCTCATCAAGTGAAGTCAGTGCCGCTGCATGGACCCTAGCGACTCTGCCGCATCCGATCAGGGCCACTCTTGTTTTTGTCATATGCGATCCCTCCAGCATTGTCTTTCGGCAATCCTAGATTGAGTCCTCCACCATCTTGGGGATCACCCATTAAGGAGCCCATCTCCTAATTAGACACTCCTCAGCCTCTTCCTTCTATTTCATCCAAAGTCTGCGGNTTTGCCATAAAATAGCTTGTTTTTCAAGTTCCCGTTATAGCAGGGNTATTAATGACAAGTGCTACAGTGACCGCCGGCGCAAGAGCCGCAGCCGCCACTGGTAGAGCCGCCGGATGGGCCAGAGCTCCTAAATCCAAAAACAGAGAGCAAGCCATGCACCTCCTCGCTCTTGCATTTGGGACAAGTAACTTTGGTGTCACTGCGCACTAATTCCTCGAATTGCTCGCCACAATTTTTGCACTGAAATTCCCGCAAAGGCATACTAGCAACTCCTCCTGCTAATTTTTCATTAGCTCAATTCTATCATAGTGTACGCTCAGTTACGATAGCCCCCGCTTGGGGTCAAACCACAAACTGTCATCCTAAGAGGCCGTAGGTTCCACCCATTTTGACATCCTCTCCGCCCATTTACATGGGCGAGGCTCTCTTGCCTAATCTTCATAACCAAAAGCCCTCAGCATGAACCGAGGGCCGTAGTGTTGCGGAAGAGCCGATATGATACACCCAGTACCAGCTCCGCGCATGCTAAGCTAATACTTCCACTTCGTCGCCGTTACTTAGCATTGCGGCGTTGGCTTCATCAGTATCCAAATGGCAATCGAGAGTATAGCTTTCGTGAACTCGCACCAGCACCTGATCGAATATGAGACCACGGGGACCGCCACAGCGGATCTTGACTATGTCTTTGTCCTTGACCCCGAACTGCTGAGCGTCACTGGGAGTCATATGAATATGGCGCTTAGCTAGTATGACTCCTTGAGTCAAAGTAATGGCTCCTTGGGGACCGACAACGGTCACCTGACCGCTACTGCCCTCATGGTCGCCGGAGTCTCGCACAGGCGGTTTGACACCTAAAGCAAAAGCATCTGTACGGGATATTTCTACTTGAGTTTGGTTGCGAGTTGGCCCTAAAACTCTCACTCTCTGAATAACCCCTTTGGGGCCGACCAAAGTAACAGTCTCATCGGCAGCAAATTGCCCTGGCTGTGATAGATCCTTAATGTTAGTCAATTGATAGCCAGTGCCAAAGAGCTTGTCCAAATCTGCTTTGGATAGATGTAGATGGCGATTGGATATGCCTACTTTAACTTTGCCTAGTACTTTGTCTCCCATTATCTATCATGCCCCCTAGCTTGTATAGCAGACTCCGATGAGCCTGCCTTAAGAGCTTAAAAACATCCCACGGTCCCTATTGTACCATATCCGCAAACCCTGGGCAAAAAAGCAGTATCGAAGGTCATTGACTGACCTGAAAACCGAGGGTTTGGTATTGACTACACCAAGTGGCCGTGCTACAATAGGACCCAGTAGGGGAGTAGCTCAATTGGCAGAGCACCGGTCTCCAAAACCGGGGGCTGCGGGTTCGATTCCTGTCTCCCCTGCCATCCGAGGCCCTTTATAGAGGGCCTTTTTTTGTTGCCGGGAAACGATCTACTAAAGGACTAGGTATTGACTCCCAGTATTCCGCCAACGGCCCCAACCAAGAACCCGATACCAATGCGCAGTGTTGTCTCAGAGCTCATCTTGCTCAGAAGCAGACTCCCGGAGGTGAACCAACCGATGCCTAAGATAAACAAAACGCCAACAATGCCTCCCACAAGCCAACCATTACGCTCTGCTTGCCTGGCGGCCATAAACCCACCAGTGGCCATGCTTAGATAGGAAAACGCCTGAAACACGCCTTCTGCCTGGATGTCCCAACCACCAATCAACTGTACCAAGGATACTAAGATGGCTCCGCATACCGCCACCACCGCGCTATAGATGAGACCTCGGACGATGCTGCCAATTAGACCTCCTACTGTTGTTGGTGTCTCGTGATTGTCTCCCACACCCATGCGATAGACCATGCATCTCCCCTCCACCAAACAGCATTCTCCGCTCAAGACATGTCTATGCCCGAAGAAAGAGGGGTATGTCTCCAGGGAATCCCCAGGTAAATCCCTATGGTGAGTCTAAGCCCCAATAAGAAAAACACCCCTTCCCCGGTGGAAGCCGGCAAAGGGGTGTCATATCGTACCATCGTGTGTATATGAAGAAGCTACGCTGTCTCCTCCCGGGAGGCAGCAATTACTTGCTCAGCAATATTAGCAGGCACTTCCTCATAGTGATCAAAGGCCATCGTAAATGAGCCTCGCCCTTGGGTAATAGACCTTAGGTCCGTAGCGTACCTAAAGAGCTCTGCTTGAGGTACCTGAGCCTTGATGATCTGATGGCCGTTTTTCGGGTCCATGCCAAGAATCCGTCCACGTTTCTTGTTAAGATCCCCGATGATGTCTCCCATATACGCCTCAGGAACCGTAACCTCTACGTTCATGATGGGCTCCAAGAGTATCGGTTGTGCATCCATAAAGCCCTTCTTAAAGGCCATAGAGGCAGCGATCTTGAATGCCATTTCCGAAGAATCTACACTATGATATGAACCATCATAGAGTGTGACTCGCACGTCTACCACTGGGTACCCTGCTAGCACACCTTCGACCAAGGTTTCTTGGATGCCTTTTTCCACTGCAGGTATATACTGACGGGGCACCGAACCACCGAAAATCTCATCCACAAACTCGAACCCGTCTCCAGGAGCCAACGGCTCCATGCGGAGGAAGACGTGACCATATTGACCACGACCTCCACTTTGCTTTTTGTGCCTACCTTCCACATCAGCCTTACCCTTGATCGTCTCCTTATATGGAATCCTCGGCAAACTCAGTTCCACCTCGACGCCAAACTTGTTAGCCAAACGGCTGGCGATAATCTCGAGGTGCATGTCTCCCATACCAGAGACAACAGTCTGTGCCGTCTCCGTGACTCGAGTCACCGTGAAGGTTGGGTCCTCCTCTTGGAGTCGAGCCAAGCCGCTGGCGATCTTCTCTTCATCGCCTTTGGACTTAGGCTGCACAGCCATGGTTAGACTGGGCTCAGGGAATTCTATCGGTGCCAGTTTGACCAAACCGCCCTTAGCACAGAGGGTATCACCGGTAGTTGTCTCCTGCAGCTTAGCAACGGCGGCTAGGTCGCCTGCTGCCACAGAATCTACGGGAATCTGCTCTTTCCCTCTAATCAGGAACACCTGTCCGATTCTCTCATCAATACCTCGAGTGGAGTTGTGGACTTGTGAATCAGACTTCAAAACGCCGGAATAGACTCTAAACAATGTCAAACGACCGACATACGGGTCAGCCATTGTCTTGTACACAAGGGCAGTGAGAGGTTCATCAGCTGACTGTCTGCGGGTAATCTTCTTCTCAGAGGAGGGGTCGATCCCTTCAACTTCCCCTGCTTCGCTTGGAGCCGGCAGACAATGAATACAATAATCCATTAGGGTGTCGATGCCAGCCCCCATCAGAGCGGAACCGCACAACACCGGAATAAGTTGGCGGGTCTTGGTCCCCTCTCCAAGGGCCTTTTCCAGTTCCTCTTGGCTGAGAGTCTCTCCTTCCAGATATTTCATAGCCAATTCATCATCGGTAACAGCAACAGCTTCGACTAACGCCTCGCGGTAAGTCGCGACATCATCCTGCATTTCAGCGGGAATCTCAGTCTCTTCCACTTTGCCGTCCTTATAGAGAAGAGCTTTCATTTTCACTAGATCGACAAGACCTTGGAAGCTCTCTGCTTGGCCAATAGGCAGCTGAATGGGTATCACTTGCTGTCCGTACATCTCTTGGAGTTGACTTAGCACCTTGAAGAAGTCCGCATTTTCCCTATCTAGCTTGTTGATGAAAATCATACGAGCTAGGCCAAAGTTATCAGCATAGGTCCAGACTTTCTCGGTACCCACCTCTACACCGTTGGTTGCGCAAGCTAATACCACACAACCATCGGCAATGTTTAGTGAGCCTATTACCTCACCGGCGAAATCAAAATACCCTGGGGTATCTAGAATATTGATCTTGCGGTCCTTCCACTCAACCGGTGCAACAGAGGCGCTTATCGAGATCTTCCGCTTGATCTCCTCTGAATCGTAGTCAAGAATACTGGTGCCCTCATCGACACTACCCAGCCGCTTCGTGGCTCCCGAGCGAAACAAAAGAGCCTCAGCTAGGCTAGTTTTCCCTGCACCACCATGGGCAACAAGCGCAACGTTGCGCAGCTTATCAGTGGCATATTGCTTCAACAGTCATCTCCTCCTCAGACGAACACTCTACCCTACTATCAGACCGAATCTTGGCATTACGCATACTAACTATCGCCGAATACAAGAGGCACACCCTAAATAATTTCGGCACCAAAAAGGTATTCTCCTGCTGATATCACTGGCTTCTGCCTCCCTTAGTCTTTCATCCAGCGATATGACTATTCTCACTATCCTACTAGATTCCTTCTCAAGTAGACAAAACCGCAGCAATGCCCCAATCAGCTCACCAAAATGGTTAGCCTTCTATCACCCCATCAACAATCCGGACTAGCCGAGTTCCCTTCTTGGCGAGCTCTTCATTATGGGTAATGGCCACTACCGCTGTTCCATACTGCTTATTGGCAATCGTCAAGAGATCCCATATTCGGGTAGCGCTTACCGTATCTAGATTGCCTGTTGGTTCATCAGCCAAAAGCAAAGGAGGTCGAGTTACTAATGCTCTAGCAACTGCTACCCGCTGCCTCTCGCCACCTGATAGCTGATTCGGATAGTTTCTCGCCTTTTCCAATAGTCCGACGGAAGCCAGCATCTGCTCGACTTTGGGTGCAGAAGACCGCCCTTGTTCGGTGATTAGCAGTGGCAGTAATACGTTGTCCCAGACAGTCAAGTCCGGGAGAAGGTAATGGAACTGAAAGACAAACCCCAGCAACCCATGGCGCAATTGAGCACGCCTTTGCTCCGATAGTCCATCGGTGGGTTTTCCCTTAACGAGCACACGCCCTTGGGATGGGCGATCCAAAAGACCGAGAATGTGGAGCAAAGTGGTCTTCCCGGCTCCTGACGGACCCAATACTGCTAGAAAATCACCGGGATAGATGGCTAAATCAACCCCCTCAAGAGCCATGCGAGGCTCGCCCGGGTAATGCTTGCACACCCTTTGGAGCTCTACAATGGGGTGCAGTTTGTTTGACCCATTACTACCCATGACGTAGAACCTCCACTGGTGTGGCAGTGCTGATACGACGGGCCGGGAAGTAGCTGGCCAGTAAACTGACGATGACCCCACCGAATAGCGCCAGAGCAATATCTGCCCCTCTAATCTGTACAGGCACCTGATCCACGGGGTACAGATCCCCTGGCAATGGTAGTCCGAAAACCCCGATGAGCCAAGAAAGCACTAAACCCAAAGCACAGCCGGCTAAGGACCCAACTACCCCAAAAAACGCTCCTTCTAAGACAAAAGTATACCTTATGCGACGCAATGATAACCCTATGGTAGACAGGATGGCTATATCTCTTTGGCGCTCGAGAACATGCATTCCCATTACATTAGCAATCCCAAAGCCTGCCACAACCAGCATCAAGAGAAGCACAAAAGCAAAGACTCGTTTTTCAAGGACCAGAGCATCAAAGAGACTGCGATTTAGCTCTCTCCAAGTGACAATCTCTATGTTCCTATAGCTTGTTCTCAGTCTCTCGGCCACCTCATCTGCGGAAAACGCATCTAGGAGCCGAACCCTAATCTCACCCACCCCATTGGGCAGGGCGAGAACCTCCTGCACATCGAACAAGGATAGGTAGGCAAAACTATCGTCATATTGGGCTACACCGGAATCGAAGATACCGGCAACTCGGAAACGCCGGGTCTGCCCAGACGGAAACGTAATCCAGATCTCATCATCAAGAGTGCATCCTAACCAGTCAGCCAAATCAACACCCAAAAGAGTTGATCCAATCGTAAGCCTATCTAAACTTCCAACGGTTAGTTTGCGCAGGGCAGGAGAAATCTCGCCTTCAGCCTCGGGCACTATGCCCCGGATCTGAACACTTCTTGTCAAATTACCAAAGCTCAAAAGTGCCTGGGTGGAGAGACCGGGAGCTGCACCCAGCACAAGAGGCGATTCTCCCAAAGTAGAAAGGATCTCTTGTGGCTCCAGAAACGACAATTCGGTCAAAGGCAAGACTACCATGTGCGAAGTCAGGCCGACAACTCTGTCAGCAAGATCCGCCTGAAAGCCATTGGTCACAGATAGTACTGTGATCAAGGCGGCAACCCCAAGTACAATACTGACTAGGGCCGCTAGGCTTTGTCTCCACCGCCTAGTAATATGNCCATGGGCCACCATAAACTCTACNCGCATAGATTCAAAGATAGCCACCCCGTAAGCATCCTTGCCCCTCCTCGCTCGCATTACCATACTAAGCTGTATCTTATCACAATAACTTGACAATCGAAAGAGCAGCGTCAAGTTACGATGGCTACTAACATCTACTAGGCAGCAAACACCGAACGAATGGATCCCCGATCATCCAAAAAAGAGAGGTGGCTGCGGAAGCCACACTCTCTTCAATTGGGTGGGTTAAGCTGTGATGNTGAGTTTTTGACCAATCAAGATATTGTGGTCGGGTAGGCTGTTTGATCTCATCAAATCCTCCACCGTTATCCTATACTTCTTGGCAATAGCCCATAGACTGTCGCCTGTCCGAACAACGTAGGTTGTGGGATTAATGACACTAGCCCTTCTGCTTTCATCCGGTACCCGCAGCTTTTGGCCAATCCATATCGTATCGGATTTGACAGAGGGATTCATGGCCAAAAGATCAGCGATGGTAACGTTATACCGCTGACTGATGGACCAGAGGCTCTCACCGGTTCGCACTGTATGCACTTGGTCACGCTGGACTACGCTCGCTGCTCTGCTAAGATTCATCCATTTGTCGCTGACTGCTAGACCATGCTGGTTAAACACGATGAATTCAAAATCACCCTCAGGGACATCCTTGCGATCTAGAGTGACAATGTCGAAAGGATAGGTGGCGATCATAGTAACAGCATCGCGCTTACCAGGACTTTGCATGCCTACACGTACCAATAGACTTCGATCATTGACATTGATCTGGGCGATCTCTACATCATAGCCACCGGGTCTTTCACCTAGATAGGCCACAATGGCAACCTGTCGGTTGAAATTCACATCGGCTAAGGCCTTCCTAACCTGCCCGCGAGCTCCTTTAGGTAGGATTCGGATGAATTGCCTAGCCTCGTCTCTGCTAGAGATCAACCGAAAATCTGTGTTCTTTGTCCCCGCCTGCCACTTCCACTCGGACACATCTTTATCAGAAACGCTAAGCATGAGCCCTTTGCCCTGACTAGCACCATATACCGCTCCCGATATTCCACCGAGCAGTGTCAGCAGCAAGAATACTGCCAATAGCTTACGCAATCTGATTTCCCCCTTCCACAGGGAATTATAACATTTTATGCGATGTATCCGACTAGTGGATTCATGGCGCTTATGACACTATTTCCCCGATCTGCCGTCTCTTATGTTTCATCCTCGACTTCTTCATCCTATTTATGAGAGCTAANTCTTAACAGCCTGAACAATAACGCCGATCTGAAAGCAGGTTGATTGTGTTTGTTGGTCGAAACTAAAGCACATGAGTTTACACATGATTTGTCATCACCATCAAAGGAGTCAGAGCGATGAATTTCACAGACCTATACGAGCGTGCAAAATCAGTACTAAACCCCCGCCAACTCTCGAAAGTAGCCGATGCAGGAGGAGTCGGCGCTGCGCTTCTAACTGAAAGCGGTAACGTCTATACCGGGGTATGCATTGATACCGCTTGTTCCATGGGGTTTTGTGCCGAACACGCTGCCGCCGCGGCCATGATCACTGCAGGGGAANATCGGGTCATGAAGATGATCGCTGTGGGCTGGGATGGCCAAATTATGCCACCGTGTGGACGATGTCGGGAGTTTGTTAGTCAGATACACGACGATAACCTAGATACCCAAGTCATGGTAGCCGAGAACGTGATAGTCACAATTAGGGACCTGCTACCCCACGGATGGCTCTAGGAACAGCTCATCGGCTTAATATCGGAAGGGATTCGCGCATACCTATAGTATATTTATACTCAGTGTCCTCTGAGACATGGCAAGAGACTCACCAGCGAGGCAATTCGATTAGGCAACCATACAGCCCCATCCTGCCTTGTCATCTCTTATATGGAAAGTAGGCGCTTCTCATGAGATCAATCAATCCACAGACTGCCCTTTGGTTTGGCGCTTTATGCACTTCATTTGCGGCAACATTCATCATCTCCAGTGGGGAGCCGCCTTTTGTGGTAGCATTCTACCGACTCTTTTTTGCAGTTCTTTTTCTCGCCCCTATAATGGCAATGCAGGGTTGGGATCAACTTAAGCGAATTCAGAAGAAGCATCTGATCTGGTGTCTATTGGTAGGTGTATCTTTTGGATTGCACCTCGTCACATATATCGCATCGCTGAACTATACGTCGGTAGCCTCCGCTGGCGCCCTAGCTTCTTTGCAGCCAGTGTTTGTGGCTATCGGTGCCTCTGTTTTCCTCCGGGAACGGATCAGTTTGCGGGTCAAGATCGGCATCACTTGCGCAGTCATTGGGGGATTCATTGTAGGCAGCGGTGATGTGTTAAGTGTCACTGGTAGTGCCCTACTTGGTGATCTCCTTGCGCTTATCTGTGCCTTGATGATTAGCCTCTACTTTGTGGCTGGGCGAGCTCTGCGGCAGCATCTGGATATCATACCCTACCTGGTGGTAGTGTATGGTAGCTCCATGATCGTGGTCGCTGCCTTAAGCCTAGCATTTGGGGTCCCCCTTATTATCAAGACGTCCAAGGGCCTTATACATCTTTTGGCGCTAGGCCTTATCTCCACCGCAATCGGTCACGGGATCTTCAATTGGGCACTAAAATACGTGCACGCTTCTGCAGTCTCCTTAGTCATGCTGGCGTCCCCAGTTGCGGAAACCGTTTGGGTCTATTTCTTCCTAGGTCAGGTACCTGCGATGACATCAATAATTGGTGGGGTTATCGTAATCATCGGTACCGTGCTGGCCATGGGCGATGACAAGAGCCAAAAACAGCAACCGACTATTCCAGCCAATACTTAAAGCAACGCAATATCTAATAGGGTGAGCTGACATTAAGAGCGCCCACAAGTTAAGACCATCCTTCCAGCTATNCCAGCGAGATAGAGAAGTATCAATCCNCTCGAAGCNTTATGATGCCCTGGACTAATGTGTTGACCTCCTCAATGGCCTCTCTCACCCTGTGGGCAGCCTCGGTCGATTGGTCTGATAGACTGCGAACCTCACGGGCCACAATCTCAAAACCTCTGCCCTGTTCCCCCGCCCGAGCCGCCTCAATAGCCGCATTAAGTGCCACCAAGTTGGTCTGCTTTGCGATATCGGTTATGGCGTTGATAAGATGAGATATCTTCTGGGGGATCTCTGCCAGGTCATCCACAATTTTCTGGGACATTGCTTGTTCTTCTTGCATCTTTTCATAGGCATCTTTGATCTGATTCTCCAATCGCTTCTCGTCGGTAATATCCCGCCACACGACGACATTTGCCATGTGCCTTCCATGCCCGTCAAAAATGGCGTTGGCAGTAAGTCTAGCGTGGAAATCGCCTAACTTGACGTATCCTGTATGAGGCAACCTGCCCGGATCACTTAAGATGGCGGAAACTCGCCGAAAATCCCTATGATACGGTGCGATGCTGCGGTTTTCCATCTGTTCAGCTCGTACCCCTGTAACAGATTGCATCTTAGTAAACAGCTTTCTTGCCATGGGACTCATCCAGACCAGGTTGTGCTTGAGATCGGAAATCATGACATTTTCACCTATGGCTTGCATAATCCAATCAGATTCAATACCCAGATCTTCCAACGCCCGGTTCAGCGCCACCTGCATCCCCCCGCTTTCAGTAACGTATTACTATGTACCAGCAGATACTCTGGTGGTTCCATAGATACCCAAAGAAACTAGAGCCAAAACCATCGTGGCCGTGGCGAGACTGTTTAGGAGACATCCGACGTTTCGAGGATTTCTGTGGCTATGACCCCATAAATAGCAGAAACCCCGCTATAGCGGGGTTTCCCTCTGGTCGGGCTGACAGGATTCGAACCTGCGACCTCATGACCCCCAGTC
>JGI24708J26588_10000681_pt1 | contig 27525 bp, 20 predicted proteins | sample BioPla1DNA2_FD_26588 | JGI IMG/M metagenome (IMG submission 26588) | reverse complement strand
ACCTACGGAACCTACCAAATTCTCTGCACCAATGGGAACAATGTGTTTCTGCCTGTGCCGATTATTTCGGTGCTTTTCGGTACACCCTATGTGGTTTATGCGGTGTTGTTTGAGCTTGGGGCAGGCCTTTTCTACTGGAGCTACGGTGTTTCCCACTTTCGATCCGGCAAGGGGCTTAGTTTCAAACGTCTGATCAATCCAAATATAATAGCTTTAGTTCTCGGTCTGCTTTTGGGACTGGCACAGATAAATGTGCCGCGTCCGATTTTCCGTGCTCTGGAGATTGTAGGCCAAATTACAGTGGGCTCGGCCATGCTGATTATTGGCGCCTTGGTAGTCAGTCTGTTTGAAAANAGCTTCNGGCTCCGGCGTGAAGTTTGGGGCGTGACAATTCATCGCCTGCTGCTCAGCCCCCTTGTGGGAGTTATCTTCCTGTCTTTTTTGCAGCTTGCTCCCGAACTTAGGACAATTATGCTCTTAATGCTTTCTATGCCGCCCCTTGTAACTACGGCCCTGGTGGCTGCCAGTTTCAATGCAGATGAGGAACTGGCTGCGATAGGGGTAGTTGTTCCCACACTGCTTAGTTTTGTGCTCCTGCCCATACTCTTGGCGCTGCTCTAAGCTGTTGAAAAAAAGAAAAAAACAAAGAGGATTTACGCATGAAATGGCTAATATGTAAAGTAGTCATTCTTTGTGACACAAAATGCAACCGGTTACATTTACAAAAATTAAGGAGGTTCTTGTGATGAAGAGGCGTGTAGTGCTAGTCAGTATGTTGCTCGTACTTGCTCTTTCTTTGGGAGCGTCCGCTCAAGGTGTAGTAACCATGATGGGCGTGTGGGGTGGCCAAGAACTAGAGGCATTTGAAGAGGTCATGGCTGCCTTTACTGCCAAGACCGGAATTACCGTACAGTTTGAAGGCACACGTGATCTACCTACGTTGCTGCAAACCCGCATTGCCGCTGGCAATCCGCCAGATGTCGCGGCGCTGCCTGGTCCCGGGGCAATGAAGGAGTATGTTGAACAGGGCGCGTTAATCGATCTTAACAATGTTCTCGACGGGAAAACATTGACCGAAGACATTAACGATGCCTGGATCGAACTCGGTACTTACAAAGATGGCTTGTATGCCCTTACTTTTGCTGCCGATATCAAGAGCTTAGTCTGGTATCGCCCTGACGTGTTTGCCGAAAAGGGTTATGAGGTTCCCACCACTTGGGATGAGATGGAAGCTCTGATGGATCAAATGGCAGCCAACGGCGATACTCCCTGGGCTATCGGCCTTGAATCCGGCGCAGCCAGCGGTTGGCCCGCAACCGACTGGATTGAAGATATCATGTTGCGCACAGCCGGTCCTGAAGTCTATGACCAATGGGTGAACCATGAGATCCCCTGGACCGATGAGAGAGTGAAGGAAGCCTTTGAAATCTTCGGCAAGATTGCTAGAAACAGCGACTATGTCTATGGCGGACCGGTAACTGTGTTATCCACAAACTTCGGTGACTCAGTTGCAGAGCTGTTTACTGATCCTCCACGTGCGATGATGCATCGCCAAGCAAGTTTCGTGACCAGTTTTATCCAAGATGCCAAACCTGACGTGGTCATCGGTGAAGATGTTGCTTTCTTTGGATTCCCCATGATCAAGCCCGAACATGGTAATCCCATGCTAGGCGCAGGTGATATGATCGGACAGTTCAATGATACTCCTGAAGCTGCTGAGTTCATGAACTTCCTAGCCAGTGCCGAAGCTCAGGAAATCTGGGCCAATAGGCTTGGCAAACTCGGCACCAATAACAAGATTGATCCGGCTGCTTATCCCGATGATTTGACACGTGATATGGCAAGGCTCCTCAATGAAGCAGATGTCTTTAGGTTTGACGGATCTGACTCTATGGCGGCAGCAGTTGGTTCCGGCGCATTCTGGGAAGGCGTTCTCATGTACGTGGGCGGCGATTATCTCGATGATGTGCTGGAGTTTATCGAAAGTGTCGCGGTAGACAGCTACTAAGATTCCAGAATTATAGGTAACTCATGGCGCGCCCTAACTTAGGGCGTGCCTTTTTCCGAGAAAGGGGAATGGTGATGAGGCGGAAAACGGGTGGTTTGACTCCCCTGCTATATGTGGGCCCGGCAGTTTTTTTCCTCACGATTTTTCAGGTGTATCCCGCACTGCAAACCATCTACCTAAGCTTCCTGGACAGACGGTCTGAAGCTTTTGTAGGTTTGGCGAATTACAAATTCGTGTTTACTTCGGCTCCAATGCTGACGGCCTTCAAAAACAATCTGATTTGGCTGATTTTCTTTACTGCAGGCACCGTAGGCTTAGGCCTCTTGTTTGCAATTCTAGTTGACAAGGTCAGGTATGAGAGTTTTGCCAAGTCAATAATTTTTATGCCCATGGCCATCTCCTTTGTAGGTGCCGGTGTGGTTTGGAAGTTTATGTACACTTATAAGCCCCCTGGCTCGGAGCAGATTGGACTTCTAAACCAGATTCTGGTTATTTTCGGCTTTGAACCTAAGGGATGGCTGTTGGAAAGCCCCCTTAACAACTTCGCGCTGATCGTTGTCGGACTTTGGATTTGGACCGGTTATTGCATGGTAATTCTTTCCGCGGCTTATAAAGGGATCCCCAAAGAGCTGACAGAAGCTGCCCAAGTAGATGGGGCCAACAGCCTACAGGTGTTCAGGCACATCACTATTCCAGAACTCAAACCCGCCCTAACCATGGTGATCACAACGATGCTGGTTAATGTGCTTAAGATATTTGACATTATCTACGTCATGACCAATGGCAACTATGGCACTGAGGTTATCGCCAACCGCATGTTCAAGGAGATGTTCCAGTTTTCTAACACAGGCAGGGCAAGTGCTATTGCTGTGATTTTATTCTTGATGATAGTGCCAATCATGTATGCTAACATTCGTCAGAAGTTGAGGGAGGGTTAAGTGTGAACTGGCAAAAACTGAAAAGAAGGCTCCCCCGTCTTGCAGTCAATATTGTCGTAATCGCCGCCATATTGATCTGGTTTGTTCCTACATTGGGTTTGCTTGTCACATCCTTCCGGCCTGCAAGTGATGTAGCTTACAGCGGTTGGTGGACGTCCCTTTCCAGTCCCTTGAAGTTTACCCAGTATACGGTGGAAAACTACAAAAATGTCCTCTCTTCAGGAGGGATGCTCATTGCCTTCCGCAACAGTTTCATTGTCTCTATTGGCGGTACGGTAATCCCAGTCTTTCTGGCTGCTCTGGCTGCCTTTGGCTTGTCGAAACTGAACTTCAAGGGCCGCGGATTCTTCTATGCACTGATAGTGATGATGCTGGTGGTACCGACCCAGATGACCTTTGTGCCTGTCTTGCGTCTTTATAATAAGCTTAGTCTTTCCGGAACCTTTGGGGGATTGTGGCTGGTGCATACCGGTTATGGCCTGCCCTTCTCTATCTTTATGCTCCACACATTTTTCCAATCTTTACCTGAAGAACTGTTTGAGGCTGCTCACATTGACGGTGCCTCGATTTGGACTACGTTCATTCGACTTGCCATACCGCTCTCTGTTCCGGCCTTAGCCTCTTTAGTGATCTTTCAGTTTCTCGCTGTCTGGAACGATCTTTTAGTGGCCCTGATCTACCTAGGCGGCCACCAGTCTGTAGCACCTCTGACGATGCGCCTTTCGAGCCTGGTGGGCTCCCACGGGCAGGACTGGCACTTGCTGACAGCAGCCGCCTTTATCTCAATGATAGTGCCCTTGATCGTGTTCCTATCCTTGCAGAAGTACTTTGTCAGGGGTTTGATGGGCGGTGCCGTCAAGGGATAGTTGGCAGGGAAAAGACCAGGAGCGCGAAGCAGCTGCCAGCTGCTTCGCGCTTTTCGTTGTAATGAGGATCTGCAGGAATCAGGGAAACATTTATCGAAAGGACTAAAGTATGCTAATTTGAGGGGGGTCCCCATGCTGAAACGTTTGTTTTGCCTATCCCTAGTTGCTCTGTTGGCCGTATTCTCATGTTCGCCGGCCATGGCCCGCAGTCATCGCTTTATCGACTTGGTGATCGATGCTCAAGTCGGGGCTGATGGTCTGGTACGAGTTACAGAGACCCATAGTGTCAAGTTCGATGGTAAGTTCTCCGGGATGTACCAGTGGTTTGACACCAGCGGAGGAGTTGAGCTCAGCAACATCGTTGTCTCTGAGGGCGGAGCAGCTTACCAGCGTCTAGACACTGATTCACCCGGCCCTGCAGGCACGTATTTTGTGCGGGAGTCTGAAAATGAAGTCTATGTGGATTGGAGCTTTGCAGCTTCTGACGAAATCCGCCGCTTTGNGTTAAGTTATATTGTACACAATGCCATTCTCAAACATAATGATGTGGCAGAGTTTTACTATCAATTTGTGGGGGACCGCTGGGATCAGGGGCGGGATCATGTGCGGATTGTCCTAACCCTTCCTTTCGGAGCAGAGCCCAGTGAGGTAGCGGCCTGGGGCCACGGCCCCCTCGATGGAGTTGTTACCATTGAGTCGCCGAGTAAAATAGTCTGGGAAGTAGATAACCTGCCGGCCAAAACCTTTGTAGAAGGCAGGGCTGTTTTCCCGAACTCCCTGGTTCCCTTAGGAACAAGATATACAGGGGAGGACCGGCTGGAGGCGATTTTTGCTGAAGAGTCAGCCCAAGAAGAGGCTAAAGCAGAGAGCCGCAGGCTCGCGCAGGAACGCCTGGAAAACCTGCAGCGGCGTCAAGCGCTGGATCCCTATCTGGCAGCTGCTTGTTTTGCACTTGTTCTGGTGTTCATTATTAACATTTGGACGAAGCACGGTCCACACGGTCCGAATTTTAAAGAACGATACTACAAGGAGCTGCCGGGCCATTATCCCCCGGCTGAAATGGGAATTTTGCTTAGGAGATACGTTACCGGTCAGGATTTCACCGCTACGCTGCTGGATTTGGCCAGGCGCGGATTCCTTGCAATCGAGGAAATCCCAGGTCCCCGAGGGACTGGAAAAGATGACGCCAGTTACAAACTTACCAAAAAGAGCGCAGAACATTTAGAGACAGATACTTTGCGCCCTTATGAGGCAAGACTGCTTGACCTTGTGTTTGAGCAAGGCGATGAGGTAACTCTGGAGGACTTTNAGGAGTACGCTAAGGATAATGCCAAAGACGTCTCCAAGTTTTGGACGGAGTGGGGTACGGAAGTGCAAGAGTCCTCCAAAGTTCATAACTTTTACGATGACGGCGCCAAGAAAGCTCTGTGGTGGCTGATTCCCACCATTGGCCTCTTTGTGCTAAGCATTTTTTGTCTGGCACTGGATCTGTTGGCCACTGGAGTTACAGCCATGATTATGTTCTTTGTTGCATTTATTGTCGTGATCAGTGCAGCAAACCGCCGTTCGAAGGATGGCCAAGAAGAGTACAGGAAATGGCAGGCATTTCGCCGCTATTTGCGGGATTTTTCCCGGGTGGAAACCGCAAGAGTCGGTGCCTTAGGCATCTGGGAGGAGTATCTGCCTTATGCTATCAGCTTGGGAGTTGCGGATCAGATGCTAAAACAGCTTGAAGTTCGTTTCCCCAGTTTGGCGGACGGGGAATACCAGTTTGCTTCGAATTGGTTTATCTACTACCATGCCGGCGGTTTCGCCCGCATTAACCGCATGACCAGTAAAGTTGGGGAGTCCATGACAAAGGTCACCATGCCCCAGGGCAGCGGTGGAACAGGCGGGGGTTTTTCAGGCGGCGGTGGTGGCGGCTTCGGAGGAGGCGGCGGAGGAGTGCGTTAATTATTCCCTGTACCACGCTAAGCAGGCTGAGTGGGAAGATAGGAGTGGTGGTTATGAGGAGAGTTTATAAGTTATTTGCACTGTTGTTGTTGCTGGTCTTGACCCTGGGTGCTGCCCATCAGTACGCCCAGGCCAGTCTGGGCCGGGACCGGATAGTGGTTCTGGACTTTTTGGCCCTGGATGAACAGGGCCGGTATATTGATACCCTCAATATTGAGGGGGCGGATATGACTAATCTGTCCAGGGTGATGTCGCAGGGGATTGCGGCAAGATTAGTGCAGTATGGGGAATTTGATGTTCACAGCAGCATCTCTTTGAGCCAGGAGCTGGATCAGTTCGGCTTTGCCTATGATGCTTCGGCCTGGGAACGGGCGGGTGCTATTTTATCTTCAGGACTTGCTGATCAGGTGATTACCGGAAGTTTGACCATGCTCCAGAATACTGCCGTTGTGGGAGTGCAACGCTTTGAACTCCAGCACGGCCAGGCACAGCTGGTGGGCTCAGCTATGAACACCGCATCTAGGTTAGCGGATGCCCCTAACCTAGTGGATGATTTGGTGACCGGCCTGTTTCCCGCAGATGTGCAGGTGATTGAGAGAAACATTGAGCAGGTCTTTGCAGTTCCCGGGCAAGTGCGGCTCAACCTAGGCCAATCCAAGCAGATTTCGGTTTATGCCCTGGATGCCATGGGACGGCCTATTGCCAATCCCCAGTTCTTATTTTTCTCGAGTGATGAATCGAAGGTCTCGGTAGATGAAAACGGCGTGGTCAGGGGGCTGCAGCCTGGCACTTCCACCATTACAGTGCGGGCAATTAGCCGTACAACCCGCTCGGGATCGCCGGCTACTATGAATGTTACCGTTCTTCCCCCGACCTTCGGTGTGCGAGTGGGAACTTTATTGACTAAGCGGGGAGATCAAGAGGGATTCCCGGTGCGCATCGGTTTAAGGCTGACGCCGACCATAGACCAGAAGGGCAGTCAATCAACATCCCCGGCACTGACTCCGCCCGCTGAGGCGATACCCACGGAGGAGACGAATCCCCTTGGGCTAATCTCGTCCTTTTTCGGCTCCATGTTAACCAATGGCTTAATGACCATTGATCTGGACTTTGACCCGTCAAGGGAGCTCTTTGTCTCCTTCAGCGGCGTACAGCGTTCCAGTGGAGGATATTTGGGAACCGGTGTGGGCTACGTGACGCCGCTGGATGATTTTGAAGCTCAAAAGGGCTTTGTCCTACGTTTTACCGCAGGCACCCAGTATCGGGCCACAAATAGAATGTCCATTCCAGTCGAAGCGGTCGTGGATGCGATCTTTCCTACAGCCAGCGCCTTTAGTCCAACCTTTAGGATAGGCATCAATCTCGGTCTGGATTTATTCCCCTAGAAAGTCTCCTTATTCTTGAATTACTCGGAGGAATTCNCAGATTGATGTAGAATCCTATTGATAATCGTTGCCAGAAGTAGGAGGTCAAGCATGAAGTCATTGAAGCTGTCTATTGGAAAAAAGTTAGGATTAAGCTTTCTCGTTCTAGTTCTTGTGATTGCAATCACAAGTGGGGCTACTATGGTCGGTATTCTGATCATTCAAGACCAATGGGAGGAAGCCCGTGAAATCGAAGAACTGCGCACAACTCTGGGGCAAAGGGAAATTGAACACCGGGCCTGGGTGATGGAGCTTCAGGAATATCTAATCTCTGGGGCCACACACTCAGTCAGCATTGAAATGGATCCGACCAAGTGCAATTTGGGGCAGTGGCTGGGAAGCGAAGATTTCACTGAGTTTCTGAAACTCTATCCGGCTCTGGCTGCAGGATTCCAGGAATTAAGGGCCGCCCATGTTCAGTTACATACCTCAGCCCATGCCATAGAGGAACTGTTGATGCAAGGCGATCTTCTCGGTGCAGAAGGGATTTATTATGACCGCACTATACCCAGCCTGATCCAGACGGTAGGGGTGCTGGAAGGCACACGTGCGGAGCTGCACGCAGAAGTTAACCGGATCAGCGCCGAGACCAATCAGCTGATCAAGAACATCTTATTTTACTCCCTGGTAATCCTGGCCGTTGCCATAGCTTTGAGCATTGTGGTAGCAGCCTTGGTGACCAGGAGCATTACCAAACCCTTAGGCATTTTGAAAAATGCAGCGCAAAAGATCGGCGCGGGGGATCTGGGAACACGCTGGTCTGTTAAATCCCGGGATGAGGTGGGAGAACTGTCAGCTTCGCTGGAGCAGATGGTAAGCGGGCTGCGCAATCTGGTTCAGGGCATTCGGAAAATGGGCGAAGATGTGAATTCCCTGTCCCAAAACCTCTCCCAGATGGCTAATGAAGCAGGGGCAGCCATTACCGAAGTGGCGAGCACTTCGAATGAGTTTTCCAGCACTTCTGTGAGCATGGCGGAAAACGTCAACTCCATGCGCAATAACTCTACCCATGCTGTAGAAGAACTCGAGCGGGGACTGGATATGCTGCGAGAGGCAGTCAAGGACGTAGCCAGCGCCAGAACAGATGTCCAGAATCTGACCGAGGCGGTCAACATCTTGGCAGAACAGTCCAAGAAGATTGGAGCCATTGTGGATCTGATTACCGAGATTAGCGATCAAACCAACTTGCTTGCACTCAATGCCGCCATCGAAGCGGCCCGGGCTGGAGAGAACGGACGAGGATTTGCTGTGGTGGCAGAAGAAGTCCGCAGGCTTGCTGAGCAGTCTGGTGAGGCTTCAGGGGAGATCGCCCAGTTGATTCAACACATTCTGCAAGGTACCCAAGAGACCATTGGGCGTATGGAGAAGGCCGACGCCAGTGTGGAGAGGGTAGATCAGCAGATCGATCTTACAGGCAACACCTTTGTGGACATAACCGAGATCTTCCGGGAGGTGGCTCTGCAGGTTGATGAGATCGCTAGTGCCGCCACAGATGTTGGTTCGGGCAGTGAAGAGATAGCGGCGGCGACTGAGGAGCAATCGGCAATTGTGGATGGACTGGCAGGCGACTCAGAACGGTTGGCCAGCCTTGCCCATCAGCTCCAGGCTCAGATTTCCAGTTTTAGGGGTGTCTAGTCTGCCCAGCAATCAAAGGGCAGCGGCGGACTGATACAACAAGGAAACCCGAATGATTTTTACCCGAGCGGTAAAAATATTCGGGTTTTTTGTTGACACCATACATGCAGATTGTTAGAATGTAAGTGAGAATTGAAGATAGCAACCCCTATATAATCGCGGGGATATGGCCCGCAAGTTTCTACCTGGAGACCGTAAATCTCTGGACTATGGGGGAAAGTCACAGATCCCGCACTCTGGGCAGACAGCTTTCCCTTGCAGGAAAGAGTTTGCCTGGAGTTTGTTTTTCCAAACAAGATAGGAGGTTTCGGTGTGGAGGCGATAGTAGGCGTTGTTATGGGCAGTGCTTCAGACTGGAAGACTATGAAAAGGGCGTGCACAGTCTTAGATGGGCTTGGCATTGCCTATGAGAAACAGGTGATTTCGGGTCACAGAACACCTGACTTGGCCTTTAAGTATGCAAAAAAAGCGCGACAAAGGGGCCTTAAGGTAATTATTGCCGGTGCCGGCCTGGCAGCCCACCTCGCTGGAATCCTGTCTGCCAACACTACTCTGCCGGTAATTGGCGTACCGATGCAGGGAGGTCCATTCAATGGATTTGACGCCCTGCTCTCTACTGTGCAGATGCCTGCGGGCATTCCGGTTGCCTCCATGGCTGTGGGAGAAGCCGGGGCAGCCAATGCGGCTTGGTTTGCAGCAGCAATCTTATCTCTCTCTGATAAAGATCTTGCCCGGCGCTTAAACGAAGAGAGAGAGGCCATGGCCCAGCGAGTGCAGGATAGCAATAATATGCTCTGCGAGGAGTGATGAACATGATTGAAAGGTACACCCGCCCTGAGATGCAGGCCGTATGGACTGAAGAAAATCGCTTTCAGGCTTGGCTTGAGGTGGAGATTTTGGCCTGTGAAGCCTGGGCCGAACTGGGGATCATTCCCCGGGAGGATGCAGAGAAGATTCGCGCCCAGGCCGGTTTTGACTTAGAACGCATTCGAGAAATCGAAAAACAGACACGCCATGATGTTGTGGCCTTTACCCGCTCTGTTTCAGAATCCCTCGGGGAGGAACGCAAATGGGTGCACTACGGCCTAACTTCTACCGATGTGGTGGATACCGCCAATTCTTATTTGATTAAGCAAGCAAACGAGATTTTGCGCCGTGATTTGAAGAACTTTAGGGAGGTCCTCAAACAGAAGGCCCAGGAGCACAAGTACACAATCATGATGGGCAGAACCCACGGTGTCCATGCCGAACCTACCACATTTGGCCTGAAGCTGGCTTTGTGGTATGCGGAAATGGGACGCAACGTGGCACGCTTCGAAGCAGCAGCCCAGGATATTGAGGTAGGGAAGATTTCCGGTGCTGTGGGAACCTATGCTAATATTGACCCCTTTGTAGAAACCTATGTCTGCGAGCGGCTTGGTCTTGCCGCTGCACCCATTTCCACCCAAACCCTCCAGCGTGATCGCCACGCCGCCTACATCAGCACCCTTGCCCTGATAGCCACCTCTTTGGAGAAGTTTGCCACCGAAGTTCGGGCCCTGCAAAAGAGTGAAGTTAGGGAAGTAGAGGAGTATTTTTCCCCGGGACAAACCGGCTCTTCGGCCATGCCCCACAAACGCAATCCCATTGGATCCGAAAATGTGAGTGGACTCGCCCGAGTGATGCGGGGCTATATGGTATCAGCCTGCGAAAACGTGCCCCTCTGGCATGAAAGGGACATATCCCACTCCTCTGTTGAACGCATCATTATCCCTGATGCAACCACCCTGCTCAATTACATGCTCAATCGTTTTGCCAAGCTNATAGACGAATTAACTGTTTTTCCAGAAATGATGCGCAGGAACATGGATTACTCCCTCGGTTTGGTGTTTTCCCAACAGGTGATGCTGGCACTCATTGATGAGGGATTAACCAGGGAAGAGGCTTATGCAATCGTACAGCCCATAGCGATGGAAGCCTGGGCGAAGCAGAGCCCATTTTTGGAGCTGCTCTTGGCCTCACCTCAAGTCAGGGAACACCTGTCTGATGAAGGGGTGAGAGGCTGTTTCGATTACAATTACCACCTGAAGCATGTGGACATGATCTTTACACGTTTAGGATTATAGGGAGGTAAAATCATGGAGAGACACTATGAGCCCGGGCCTGAGCAGATCAAAAGGGACAGGCTCTATGGCCAAATGGGGCTGACAGAAAAAGAGTATCAGCTTATCGAAGAATTGCTGGGGCGCAAACCAAACTACACCGAGACAGGCCTCTTTTCGGTCTTATGGTCTGAACACTGTAGTTATAAAAATTCAAAGCCGATTCTTAAGAAGCTTCCGACGCAAGGAAAGCAGGTTTTACAGGGTCCCGGGGAAGGGGCCGGTGTGGTGGATATTGGTGACGGAAAGGCAGTTGCATTCAAGATCGAAAGCCACAATCATCCATCGGCGGTGGAACCTTACCATGGGGCAGGAACAGGCGTAGGAGGCATTTTGCGTGATGTGTTCTCCATGGGAGCCAGGCCTGTTGCTGTTCTCAATTCCTTGCGCCTAGGGGAGCTTCAAGGTGAGCGAACTGAATATCTCTTCCGGGAGATCGTGGCCGGGATCGCCGGCTACGGCAACACCATCGGAGTGCCAACGGTTGGGGGTGAAGTTTATTTTGACCCCTGCTATGAGCACAATCCTCTGGTAAATGCGATGGCCGTAGGCTTAGTAGAACATGGAAGCTTACGTAAAGGATTGGCCGCAGGTCCGGGTAATCCTGTGATCTATGCCGGGGCTCCTACCGGCCGTGATGGGATTCATGGTGCCACCTTTGCGTCCGCGGAATTTGACAGCCAGGCTGAACAGGAACCTGTTTCTTTGCAGATTGGCTATCCTGAAATTGGCAAACGGCTTATGGCAGGATGTTTAGAAGCAGCCAAGTCAGCGGCGTTGGTTGGCATTCAGGATATGGGAGCTGCCGGTCTGACTAGTTCGTCAGCGGAGATGGCCAGCAAGGCTGGTACCGGAATTGAACTAAACCTGGATCTGGTTCCCCAGAGGGAAGAGAACATGACCGCCTACGAGATGATGCTTTCAGAATCCCAAGAGCGTATGCTGCTGGTGGTAGAGGCGGGCCGGGAAGGGGAGATTATCGGCATCTTCCAAAAGCACGGTTTGGAGGCTTGTGTAATTGGGAAAGTGACAGACGATAGAAAGCTGCGGCTTTGGCATCAAGGTGAGCTGAAGGCAGAGGTGCCTGTAGCCGCCCTGGTTGATGACGCGCCAGTCTATGAGCGTGCCTCTGCAGAGCCGGCCTATTACCGCAAGTTCCAGGAGATGGCAAGCTATATTCCTCAGGTCAGTGACGTTAAAGAAACCTTCCTGCAGCTTGTGCAAAGCCCGACCGTGGCCAGTAAGTCCTGGGTCTATGAACAGTTTGCCCAGGACAAACAAACTCTGCTGGGCCCTGGATCGAATGCCGCAGTTGTGGGTATTCCAGGCACTGGCAAAGCCCTGGCTTTGAGTACAGACTGCAATGCTCGCTATATCTACCTGGATCCTTATGTAGGCGGAGCTATAGTAGTGGCCGAAGCAGCACGCAATATCGTCTGCTCTGGGGGCAAGCCCTTAGCGGTTACCGACGGCCTGAATTTCGGCAGCCCCTACAACCCAGAGGTTTTTTGGCAGATTGAACAGTCAGTTGCAGGTATTAGCGAAGCCTGTCAGGTTTTAGATACTCCGGTCATTGGAGGCAATGTGTCCCTTTCCAACGAAACAGACGGCGATGCGATTTATCCGACCCCCATCATTGGCATGGCAGGCCTGGTAGAAGAAACTTCCCTGATTACCACCAAGGATTTCAAAGCAGCAGGTGATTTGATTTACCTGGTGGGCAGTACAGAGGCGGAGTTTGGCGGAAGTGAACTGCAGAAAATGCTCGCAGGCGATATTTTCGGTCGCCCGCCCAAGCTGGATTTAGAACTGGAAAAGAGGCTGCAGGGCCAAGTCAGGGCAGCGATCCGGGCTGGGCTAGTCCAATCCGCCACCGATCTTGCCGAAGGGGGTTTGGCGGTTGCCTTAACGGAGTGCCTGGCAGACACCAAACTGGGGGCATCCCTTGATCTCGGCGCAGATTTGACAGCCGAGCTCTTCAGTGAGTCCCAATCGCGCTTTCTGCTCACGGTAGCCCCTCAGAATCAAGATCTGTTTGAAGATCTGGCGGAGGTTCGCCTTTTGGGACAAGTTACGGCAGAGCCTGTGCTCGCCATAACTTCTCAGGGTAAATCCGCCTTCGAGATCCCGGCTGAGCAGTTGAGCCAGGCCTGGAAAGGAGCCCTGCCATGCTTGCTGAGCTAAGGGGCCTTAATGAAGCATGCGGTGTGTTTGGAGTGTGGAACCATCCGAGGGCTTCCCAGATTACTTATTATGCCCTCCACAGCCTGCAGCACCGCGGCCAGGAAGGGGCCGGAATTGTGGCTACAGACGGTGAGACGCTCCGTATCCGCAAAGGACAAGGTTTGGTCGCAGAGGTCTTCACTGCTGAATACATCGATAAGCTCGCAGGCAGCGCGGCTATAGGGCATGTCCGCTATTCCACCGGGGGCATTAATGGCTTCGAGAACGTACAGCCCCTCCTATTTCGCTCCCAGAATGGAGATTTTGCCATAGCCCATAATGGAAGTGTCACTAATGCCGGGATTTTACGGGGGATGCTGGAAGAAGAGGGCAGCATTTTTCAAACGGACTCGGATGCAGAGATTCTGGCACATTTGGCGAAACGGGGAGGCAGCAGTCCTTTGCCTCGCCGCCTGATGGATGCCTTGGCGAGGCTGACTGGTGCTTACGCCTTTGTCATGTTGAAGGAGGACGCCCTCTATGTGGCGTTGGATCCCCTGGGCATCAAACCCCTGTCCTTGGGCAGGCTGGGCGGGGGATTTGTGGTTTCGTCAGAGACTTGCGCTTTTGATCTCATTGGTGCTGAATTTGTGCGTGATGTGGAACCTGGCGAGTTTATCATAATTGATGAGCAGGGCGTTCACAGCCGGCGTTTTGCCAGGAGTGGGCAAGACGCCCTGTGCACAATGGAGTATGTTTACTTTTCCAGACCTGACAGCAATCTTAAGGGGCTGAACGTCCACACTGCCCGCAAGAAACTGGGCAAGGCGCTGGCTGCTGAATTTCCCCTTGCCGCCGATGTAGTTACAGGGGTGCCCGATTCCAGCCTCTCGGCTGCCATTGGCTATGCTGAAGCTACAGGTATTCCCTATGAGCTGGGCTTAATCAAGAGCCGTTATGTGGGCCGCACTTTCATTGAACCTTCTCAGAGCCTGAGGGAGCAGGGCGTTAAACTGAAACTGTCTGCAGTTAGGAAAGTGGTGGAAGGTAAGCGGGTGGTCATGGTCGATGACTCTCTCGTCAGGGGTACAACCGGACGCCGAATTACCGCTTTGCTGAAGGAAGCCGGCGCCCTTGAGGTACACATCCTCATTGCTTCACCAACCATCAAATATCCGTGCTGCTACGGCATGGATACTTTGAGCACAGATGAACTTGCGGCAGCCAAGCAAAGTGTTGAGGAGCTGCGGATTATGCTTGGTGCAGATTCTCTAGGTTTTTTGAGTGTAGAAAGTACCCGGGAAGTCTTTCCTTGCGGACTCTGTCTAGCCTGCTATACGGGGGAATATCCTGCCAGGGAGGTTGAAGAACATGTCTGAAGCCTACAAGCGAGCTGGGGTTAACTTGGCGTCGGGCTATGAGACTGTAGCTAGGATCAAAAAACATATCCAAAGAACTGAACGTCTAGGTACCTTAGGCGGGGTAGGAGGCTTTGGGGGCCTTTTCGATCTGGGCAGCTTAGGATACAACAACCCGGTCCTGGTCTCCGGTACAGATGGAGTCGGCACCAAGCTTATGATCGCCTTTATGCTTGATCGGCATGACACCATCGGTATCGACGCTGTGGCCATGTGTGTAAACGATGTTACGGTCCAGGGGGCCGAACCCCTCTTTTTTCTGGACTACATTGCCTGCGGAAAAAATGATCCCAGAAAAATTGAGGCCATCGTGGCAGGAATCGCTGAAGGGTGCGTACAGGCAGGCTGTGCCTTAATTGGCGGAGAGACGGCGGAAATGCCCGGTCTCTACGCTGAAGCCGAGTATGACTTAGCCGGTTTTGCGGTGGGAGTTTGCGAAAAGGAAAACCTGTTGGACAGGGGGGACATTAAGGCAGGCGATGTGCTGCTGGGTTTGCCGTCGAGCGGTTTGCATAGCAATGGGTATTCTTTAGTGCGTGCGATCTTATTTGAAAAACACAAGATTTCCCATGAAGCCTATGTTCCGGAGCTTGGACGAAGCTGGGGCGAAGAGCTCTTGGAACCCACCAGGATTTACGTACAGTCACTCTTGCCTCTTTTGAAAGATGGAAAACTGAAAGGCTTAGCCCATATCACAGGCGGGGGCTTTATAGAGAACATTCCCCGCATGCTCCCGGCAGGTCTCGGTGCCAGTGTGAGACTGGATTCTTGGCCGAAACCCCCCGTGTTTACACTTCTGGAAAGGCTAGGGGAGATCCCCAGTTTGGAGATGTACAATGTGTTTAATATGGGAATCGGTATGGTGCTGGCAGTGAGCCCTGCCGAAGTTAGCCCCGTTTTTGCCCATTTTCACTCTTTAGGAGAAGCGGTTTATGAAATTGGGGAAGTGATCGCAGGCGAGGGGGTTCGCCTGTTGTGACGAAGATAGCGGTCTTTGTATCGGGCAATGGATCCAATCTGCAGGCTATTATTGATGCCGCTCGCCAAGGGGAGCTGCCTGCAGCAATAGAACTTGTGGTTTCTGATCGCCCTGGCTGCTATGGTCTGACGAGGGCCCAAAGCGCCGGCATAGCCACATTGGCCTTTAATCCAAAAGACTTTAAGGCTAAGGGCCACTATGAAGAACTAATTGCTAAGCGGCTCAAAGAACTCGAAGTAAAATACCTGGTTTTAGCAGGTTATATGCGTTTAGTAGGCTCTGTTCTGTTAGAACGNTATCCCCGCAGGATCATCAACATCCACCCTTCTTTGCTNCCGCTATACCCAGGCAAGGATGGAATTGGCCAGGCCCTCGCTGCCGGAGCATCCGAGACCGGAGTGACAGTCCATTATGTCGATGAGGGCATAGATACAGGTCCAATCATTGCTCAGGAACGTGTGGTCATATTCCCGGGGGAAGGGAGAGACAGTTTGGAGCAAAGGATTCATGCTGCAGAACACAGGTTGTATCCAATGATATTAAGACAGATTTTTCAGGAGGAAAAAACATGGCCAGGCGTGCGTTAATTAGTGTGTCTGATAAAGAGGGGCTCGTGGAGTTTGCACGGGAACTTGTCTCACTTGAGTTTGAGCTGGTGTCAACGGGAGGCACAGCCAAAGTGCTTAAAGAGGCAGGTCTGCCCGTAATTGACGTGGAGAGTGTTACTGCCTTTTCAGAAATTCTTGCTGGGCGTGTTAAGACTTTGCACCCTAAGATTCACGGTGCGATCTTGGCAAAATTAGAAGAGCCGGATCATCTGAGGACTTTGCATACCCACGCTATTGAACCGATTGAGTTGGTCTGCGTCAACCTCTATCCCTTTGAGACCGCCATCAGCAGACCAGGCTGCAGTTTGGAAGAGGCGATAGAGAACATTGATATTGGCGGTCCTGCCATGATTCGCTCAGCAGCCAAGAATCATGAGTATGTCACCGTAGTGGTTGAACCACAGGACTATGGAGTTGTGGTGGAAGAGTTGAAACGGGGCGGAGTGACAAGTCGGCGGCGGCGCACATTAGCTGCCAAAGCCTTTCGCCACACTGCCGCCTATGATGCGCTTATTGCCCGCTACTTCACAGAGCTGACAGGGGAAGAGTTTCCTGAGCGGATTACTCTCACCTATGCCAAGGAGCAGGATCTGCGCTACGGCGAAAACCCTCAGCAAAGGGCGGCCTTTTACCGTGCCCCCCTGGCGCCAGTTAACTCCTTGGTACAGGCAGAGCAGCTCCATGGGAAGGCCCTGTCTTATAACAACATCAACGACGCTAACGCAGCTCTGGCCTTAGCGGCTGAATTCTCCCAGCCTGCTGCGGTAGCCGTGAAACATATGAACCCCTGCGGCGCAGGCGTAGGAACTACAGCGGAGGAGGCTTTTACCAGGGCTTTTGCCAGTGACCCGGTTTCCATCTTTGGCGGAATTGTCGCTTTCAATCGCCCGGTGGACGCAGTTACAGCCAAACGGCTGCATCAGGTGTTTCTAGAAATCATCATTGCACCAGCTTTTTCCGCCGATGCACTGGAAATTTTGCGGGAAAAGAAGAATCTGCGCCTTTTGACCCTTGATCTAGCGGGCCAACGTGAGAGTACGCCCCATTATGTGTCTTTGCCAGGGGGAATGCTGGTCCAGACGGAAGACAGCGGCAAGTTTGACTTAGCGGTACTTAGGACAGTCACCAAGCGCGAACCGACGGAGAAAGAGCTTGAGGCCCTCGAGTTCGGCTGGAAAGTATGTAAGCATGTTAGGTCTAATGCCATCGTGGTAAGCGGACGTGAGATGACTTTTGGCATTGGGGCTGGTCAGATGAACCGGGTAGGAGCAGCTGAAATCGCCTTGCGCCAGGCAAAAGCGAACGCCAAGGGAGCCGTGCTGGCCTCAGATGCGTTTTTCCCCATGCCCGACACAGTAGAGCTCGCCGGCAAGGCAGGGATTACAGCCATTATCCAGCCAGGCGGCTCGATTCGGGATCAGGATTCCATTGAGATGGCGGACCGCTTCGGCATTGCCATGGTCTTTACAGGAATGCGTCACTTCAAACATTAGGAGGGAACACCCATGAAGGTATTGGTTGTGGGTCGGGGCGGCCGGGAACATGCCCTCTGCGAGAAGGCAGCAGCAAGCCCCCTGGTTGAGAAGGTTTATGCAGCCCCAGGCAATCCCGGCATGGCAGCTTGTGCCGAGCTGCTCCCCTATAATGAGAAAGATCATCGGCTGCTTGTGACTTGGGCACAGCAAGAACGGGTCGGGCTTGTGATCATAGGGCCGGAGCAGCCCCTAATGGAGGGCCTAGCCGACTGCTTTAGTGATGCAGGGATTCCTGTCTTTGCCCCAAGCAGCAGGGCGGCCCAGATTGAGGGAAGCAAGTCTTTTAGCAAAGAGCTGATGGAAAAGTACGGGATACCTACCGCTAAATACCGTGTTTTTGACGATTTTGTCTTGGCACAAGAGTATGTAAAGCAGCTGGACATGCCTGCTGTAGTGAAAGCGGATGGTTTAGCAGCTGGCAAAGGCGTAGTGATCGCCCATACGAAAGAGGAAACCGTCGGTGCCTTACGGGAGATGCTGATGGAAAACAGATTCGGCCCTGCCTCGGCTAAAGTGGTCATTGAAGAATTTATGGCAGGTGAGGAATTCTCCCTGATGGCCCTGGTCAATGGGGAGCTTGTAGTACCCTTGGAGCTCGCCCAAGATCACAAGCGCGCCTTCGACGGAGATCTAGGTCCCAACACTGGGGGTATGGGGGCATATTCGCCTGTTCCCCAGATTCCTGCTGAGGCAGCAGCGCAAGCTGTTGAACAGATCTTAGAACCGGTGGCCAAGGCCATGGTGCGAGAAGGAATCCCTTTTACAGGAGTGCTTTACGCCGGTTTGATGCTGACTGCCCAGGGCCCTAAGGTTATAGAGTTTAATGCCCGTTTCGGCGATCCGGAAACACAGGTGATCCTTCCCCGTCTAGAGTCAGATCTGATCCAGGTGATCTTTGAGGTGTTGGCAGGCCGTAGACCTGAACTCAAGTGGAGCAGCCAGGCTATGGCAGGAGTTGTACTGGCCAGCCGGGGCTATCCCGACACTTGCGCAGAAGGGGTGCCGCTGCCTGCATTTCAAGAGGAGGATGGAGTCGGAGACGTGCACATCTACTACAGTGGAGTGTGCCAAACTGAGGATGGACTGGTCAGTAAGGGCGGCAGGGTATATCTTGCGGGATGTCTTGGAGACAGCTTAGGCGAGGCGAGGGAGAAAGTGTACGCCTTCTTGGATAGGTACAGGCAGCCGGAGCTGTTTTACCGGACTGATATAGGAAAAAAAGCCGTGTCCCAGTAGACACGGCCTTTTTTTAATAATAGTCATCATCGTCCCGATTCTGGCGGTGTTTTCTGATGTTGTCATTGATGACAAACCCAGCCCCGAACATGCCCAGGACAAACCCGGCAGTTGATACAATGTAACTGATCATGTAAAGCTCGATTGACTGGGGAAGCAGCTCCAGGTTCATGGCAAAGATAACTGCCCAGCCCAGCACAGCCATAATGAGACCAACAATGATTTGCCTCTTTGGACTTCGCATTTTACTTGTCTTTGTACAACCAGCAGGTCGCGGCGTGGTCTTCCCGTACCCAGAACTCCGGCGGCATCTGTTGGTCGCACAGCCCCTTGATTATTTGACGACAGCGGGGATGGAATCTGCATCCTTTAGGCGGATTCATCAGACTTGGCGGTTCACCGGACGGGATATCCTTATAGGAATAAAGATTTTGCACATCCGGATCCGATGTCGCTTCAAAGAGAGCCTTAGTATATGGGTGTAAGGGTTCTTTCAGCAATGCTTGGGTAGATGATTTCTCAATGATCTTACCGCCATACATCGTAAAGATCCGCTCGGAGAAGTACCTGACCGTGGACAGGTCATGGGTAATATAGATAATTGCCAAATTGTGTTTTCTTTGCAGCGCTTGGAGCAACTGGAGAATCTCAATCCGGACGGAAGCATCAAGCATCGACACAGGTTCATCGGCAATCAGCATTTTCGGTTCTAGAATCATTGCCCGTGCAATTACCAGGCGCTGCTGCTGTCCGCCGCTGAGCATGTGGGGGAACTTGGGCAGAAAGTCTTCGATTGGTGCGAGCTTGACTTCCTCCAGCACCTGCCTAATGCGCCTTTGCTGCTCGTCCTTGTCCCTAATGCCATTGATAATCATTGGCTCTTCTAGAATGCGCTTGACACTCATGAAGGGAGGCAGAGCGCCGTAGGGATCTTGCTGGATATAGCCAATGTTGGAACGATAGCGTTTCCAGCCTTCCTTGTCAAGGCTGCTCAAATCTTCACCGTCAAAGTGGACCGAACCCTTGGTGATGTGGTTGATTCCCAGGATTGTCTTGGCAAGAGTACTCTTGCCGCATCCGCTTTCGCCAACGATAGAAATGGTTTCACCCGCGTAGAGCTCAAAGGACACTCCGTCTAAAGCGCGTACATCGCCGGCCTTAAAAAAGCCCATGCGGCGCACTTCAAACCAAGTATGCAGGTCTTCGACCCGCAGAACTGCCCTTTGTTCTTGCTGCTGTGATAAAGGTTTTGCTAGACTAGGCATTTTTCACCTCTCCCGTCTCTTCAAATAGCCAGCACTGTACAGTGGCTCCATGCCCCATATCTGTTGTGGGAGGCTCCATGGAACACTTCTCGAACTTCTTCTCACACCGAGCTGCAAAACGGCAGCCTGTAGGTGGATTGATAAGTGAAGGCGGCTGGCCCGGAATGAAGCCTAATTCTTTGTCTTCCCGCAGAGTCGGTACGCTAGCCATCAACTTCTGAGAGTAGGGGTGGTGTGCGTCTGTGTAGAAATACTGGGCTGATGCGTACTCAACCATCTTTCCAGCGTACATTACGGCAACCTCATCGGCGAGTTCACTCGCAGTGCCGATATCGTGCGTAATCAGGATGAATGTTGTGTTGATTTCATTCTTAACTCGTTTCAAGACATTCATCAAGTTGGCCTGGGACAACAGATCCAGAGCGGAAGAAGGTTCGTCGAGCACCACCAGCTTTGGATTTGATGCCAAAGCCATGGCGATGATTGCCCTTTGTCTCATGCCGCCGCTGAGTTCAAAGGGGTAGCGCTGGAGAAAGTCCACTGGCAGGCCAACGACTTCAAAGACCTCAGCCACCCTTGTCCTGGCTTGCTGCTTGGTCATCTTATCATGAATCAATAGCGGCTCAATCAACTGGTCTTCAATGCGAATAACCGGGTTGAGAGAGTTCATAGAGGCCTGGGGAACCTGGGCTATCTGATGCCAGCGAATTTTCCTGCGATACTCCTCATCGGAATACTGCATTATATCGACACCGTCAAACTCAATTTTACCAGTGTATTCAGAAACGTTCCTGGGCAAAAGGCGCAGAATAGCCTTGGCCAGGGACGATTTTCCGCATCCGGATTCACCTACAACCGCCAGGGTGTGACCGGCTTTCAGTTGAAAACTCACGTCATCGACGGCCTGTACTGGACCAGATTCGGTACGGAAATACAGTTTTAGATTTTGTACATCAAGTACTACGTTCTTGTCAGTCATATTCTAAACCTCCCTTAGGCGAGGGTTAAAGATCCGGTCAAGTGCGAAACCAAGCATGGCAAATCCTAACCCTGCTAACATCAATAAGAAGGCTGGCTCTAAAACCCAGTAGAAATAGCCGTTGAACAGGGCGCCATGAGTTTGGGCATCATTCAACAGTTTACCCCATGTAGGCAAGACCGGGTCGCCTAAGCCGAGGAGTGCTAAAGTCGCTTCCAAGAACACAAATGAAGGTACCTGGGTTACGAATCCCGGAATCAAAGTTGGGATAATCTTAGGGATCATGTAGCGGATAATAATCCGGCCGCTGCCTGCTCCATAGGCCCGGGCAGCGTCAATATAGCCTGACTGCTTGACCTGAATAAACATGGAGCGGTAGCTGAGAATTCCCGAACCGAAAATTCCAAGCAGGATTACCACACTCAACATGACCCATATACTACGGGAGTAGAACAGTCCAACCATAATTAGAATTGGCAGCAAGGGCAAGATCATGACGATTTCATTCACCCTGCGAATCAGCCAGTCAACCCAGCCGCCAAACCACACAGCGGTTGCTCCCAAAAACATTGTCATAATCGATGAGCCTACGGCAGCTACCAGACCAAAGGCTAAAGCCACCGGAGTACCCCAGAGGAGGGCGACTGTAATATCACGGCGACGATGATCGGTTCCGGCCAAGCCATGCAGCTTGCCGTAGACAACCAGCGTGGCGTCAATAGACGATCCTTCCTCAAAGACCAGACCTTCACCGACGAGCTGATAGGTTCCCTTGAGTGGTTTGTCAGGGTTTGCCGGGTCTGCAAACAGCCCACGTTCGGGTTGGACTCCGCCTAATCTGCGAGTGACCCTGGAATCTTGAGAAACTGAGTAGGTTTCATTGGCACGAACTGTTAATTCACCTAGGGGAATTTCTCTTCCGTCAGGTGTGATCCAGTTCAAGACCACATTAGGCCGTGCTGCAGTAAACTCAGCTGTCAAAAATACTGCCAGTTCCGAAGGGAAACCATCGTATTGATAATCAAACTCGAAAATAAAATCAGAAGTGGCGACTCCGCCGCCCAGATCAACCATTATCTTTGCGTCAGGGTCATCAGTGGTTGATTGAACTATTGTCAGAGGCTGCTTCTCTTTATAGAAATAATTGAACCAGGCAGGGCGAGCATTACGTGGAGACTGCATCCAGACATTATCTGCGCCTCTCCAGAGCCTCAATGCTTCGCTGTAGGGTATCGTTACCATTGCATAGATAGCCATGAATACTAGGAACAAAATGATGATGCTTCCTGCGACCGCCGACGGATACCTTCTCATTTGGCGAAACGCATTGCTAAAAGTTGCTTTCATGATCTAATGTCCACCTCCGCCAATTTTAACTCTTGGATCAACCAAGGCATAGATAATATCAAGTAAAAAGACCGTGACGGCCAAAAGGTAGGCATAGATTACAGTAGTAGCTACAATGACGGGTGTGTCAAACAGGTTAATAGCCTGTTGGGTTAAGCGTCCAATTCCCGGCCAGTTGAAGACCGTCTCAAATACAATGGCCCCAGTCCAAAGTCCGATGATAGTAAGCATAAAGCTTGTAATGATTGTAGGCAGGGTGGGCCTGAGCACATAACGACGCTCTATTTCTCGATCGGACAATCCCTTGGCCTTGGCCATTTCTACATAGTCTTCGCTTGAATAGATTAAGAAAAAGGTTCTCCGCGAGTATGCGCCAGAAAACACTGAGGCCAGGAGTAAAGCGGAGACTGGTAAAATCATGTGCTTCATGATGCTTAGTGCCCGCAGCCAAGTAGTCTGGGGAGGCGGTGCATCGATCATGCCGCCAAAGGGCAGCCAGCCCAGAACGGCTGCAAATATGAGAATAAAAAACATACCGTAAAACCACGCCGGGGCCGAACTGGTAGGCGCTAAGGTAACAATTAACTTGTCTAAGAAGCTTCCATAACGGCGGGAGAGAATTAGCCCCAACGCAAGGGAACTAAAAAAGAGGAGAAGTTGACCGGTAGCCATTAAGAGTAGCGTTGGTCCCAGTCGTTCCCCCAAAATATTCCGCACCTGACGTGATCCGCTGTCACTGAGTAGATAGTCCGCCGAACCTAGATTAAGGGTAAGCCCGTTCCAGAGATACTCGAAGCTTCTGATCATAAATGGCCGATCAAGTCCCAACTGCTGAATTTGAACCTCGACTCTCGCTGCTTCAAGTTCTCGCCTTTCCTGCATAGTCAGGAAGGTCATTTCCTGGTCAGCTGCCATCTGCATGGCAATCTCTTCTTTAATTTGGCCAATCCGCATTTGATCCACATAGCCGCCGCCATTGGCAATAAGGATGGCTAAGTAGACTCCTATTGTAATAGTAACGAGCAAGGTCAGCCCCCGAACGAGTACGTACTTGAGTACACGATTGAGACTGCTGAACCTGCGTCGGCTCGGGACTGCAGATTCTACTTGTGCAGTATCAACATTTTGCATTTCCTATACCTCCCGGCATTGATCTGGAATAGAGAAGCGAGGGCGTGGACTCCACGCCCTCGCTCATCAAACATGGCGTTGTTAGCAAGTTCTCCCTAAGGCAGTGTTACAAATGTGTGCTGACCGAAAGTCGCACTGGCTACCAGAGTTGGGAGGACGATTGCCTCGACGGTGTTGGAACCGATAGGCAAGGCTTCTGTTTGTTCGGCTGTTAAGACGATTTCAAACAGTCCGTCAGCGATTGGAGTTGCATAACCGCTGGCTGCAACGGCTCCGGTGGCATCCAGAACAATGTACTTCACTTCTTGAATGAACTCCATTGCGTAGGGTTCACCTTCGAATGTGACCTCTACTTCGAAAGCAACTTCGTTGCCGGCCCTTACACGGCTTGGACCGGTTACTTCTGCTTCGGCAATGCGTGGCTGGTCAAACATAGCAAATTTGTCCGCACGCTCGGAGTAGTTCTCGTAACGCTTGAGGTGAACTACCTTTTCGGTTGGATATACAGCCTCAAGATACATTGGTCCGTTACCAATCCACATATGGCCTTTTTCTTGGTACCAGGCCTTAGCATTTGCATAACGGGTGGCAATTTCTTCTTCAGAGATGTACTCGCTGAGGAAGTCTGCCCATGGGATATAGTTGTTCTCGATAGCATAGTCGAGCCACTTGTCGAGGATCGGCAAGCTTGGTCCCATGTTGTAGCCCATGTGCTCAACATCTAGAGCAGTGGCCTTGGATACGCTAAATGCCAGTTCTCCATTGGCTTCGGCCAACACACCGAGAGCAAGAGTATGCCAGGGTTGGTTGCCGTAGTTGTAGAGATAAGAGAAGTAGTCGCTGTAGTTTAGCTCAGCGTCAATGTACCAGGAGTTAGACCAAGCTTCGATTACCAGCGGATCGACGGAGACGATTCTCCAGCCGCGAGCATTGTTGATATCGGTCTTGGTTACAGCCTCTGCTGACGGGTCAAAGATCTCACTGCCTTCAAATCCCCGATCCCAACTGAGGATTACTGGCAGCAGGATGTCCGCAATGGTCCAGGGGCTGCCGTCGTGCCAGGTTACGGTGTCATACAGGTCATCTCTGTAATGGACAACGACATGGCGTTTCGCTGTAACACCGTCAGGATATTTTTCACCAACGGTTACCCAGCGTCCGAGGTCGCCGTCCCAGTAGAGCCATGCGTCGGCAGGAACTGGAATGCCGCCCAAGTCATCATCATAGTTGTCATGGGGAAGTTCCACGCCTTCGACAAACTCTAGTGTGAGCCAGTCTGTGTCAGGAGATTTCGCAACTGGCAGACCTTCTACCAGAGTGATCTCAGCGAACTTAGCGCGATGGGGCATGCGGCTGCCTGTAAATGGATTGCTGATGAAACCGCGGTCAAAGGTTGCCCTGATTGGCAGCTGGTCGAAGGATTGGTTGGAACCTTCCACAGCATTCCATGGATCAACGAGCAGTTGTTGTGCACCAATTCTGATCTCACCGCCAATTTCGTCTCCGCGGCGTAATGTGCTTGGCCACAGTGGAGTACTGCCCATGCCTTGAGCAAGGTCAGCAGCTACAGTGACGTCAGCACGGCGTGCTAGATAAGAAATTGTGTCTACAGTGTAGATACGTGGTGAAAACTCTAAACCGAGTTCCAAAGCTCTGGAGAAAAGAGCGTTTCTTTCTTCCATAGAGGTGAACTTTTTGTAATAGAGGCGCTCGATAATCTCTTCAAACTCTGGAGTTGGGTCATATTCTTGCCAGAGGGTGTAGGACATTCCCTGTGGGCTGAACATTTGACGGAAGTTATGACCTTGGTCACGATAAACTTCGCCTGCTACCCAACCGCCGGTGTAGACGTGCCAGAGTCCCAGCCAAGGATCGCTTGCGACCCAGATGGGGGATGCTTCAGCAGCAGTGCGGTACTCAACAGTAGCGGTGAGTCCGATAGCTTCCAGTTGGTCAGCAACATAGTCACCAACAGAAGCCCTTTGGTCTTCGCTGCGAGCAAGGATGATTACTTCAACGGGCTGGCCGTTATAATGCCACTTGCCGTCGACGAGTTTGGCACCGTCTGCCATCATTTCGGTTTGAATGACCTCTTTTGCCAACTCGAAATCATAAGCATATTTCGACTCGAGACCACGAACTGATTCTACAACACGAGAATAGTCTACATAGTTCCGATTAAGCATGGTGAGTTTTCCAATGGCCAGGCCGCCGTAGAGTTCTTGGGCAATGTAGTCACGGTCAAGAATCCAGTTCATTGCCTCGCGAATCTTAACGTTGCCGAATGGGTTGTAACGGCCATCGTCGAACTCGGGTCCTACCACGTTGAATGTCAGTTCGGCATAGGAACCGAAGGTTTGGTAGTAGTCGAGCTCTGGATCGCTCAGAATTGTAGCAAATGGAACAGGTTGGCTTGATGTAGATGCATAGACATCAATGTCTCCTGTCTGTAAGCGAGTGACAGCAGTGGTGATCGATGGCTCTTCAACGAGAACTACATCGTCTACCCATGTTGCCATACGAGGTTCTTCTGCACTGACGGTAAACGCCATGGCCAACAGAAGAATTGTCACTAGAATGCTAACACTAAATTTCCGTTTTGACACACAAGTCACCTTCCTTTTCATTAAGTATAATTCATTGCATTCAATGATAAACTTTCCCCCCGCACCACCCCTTTGAACGAATTGTGCATAGTCTCACCTAATACATGTCTTTCAGTGTAGTAATTAGGGGCAAAGGGCCAAAATCCTGCAAATAAAACGGGAAATTAACATTTCAGTTTAGAATGCCTGTCCAAATGTGTTGCAGTTCGCCGTATTCCGAACATGGAAACTTCTGTATGCTGTGAAAATTGTAAAGGAATGGAGTGGTAAAAGACCAGTAATCTAGGTGCTGGCCAAATAGAGGGCATAGCGTAGGGGCTGGCGATAGATTTCACTAAGGAGCCTGCTGTTGCCAACTTCGCAAAAAGTGCTTTTCATAGGCTTGGCGTTGAGCTCAATAATCCAGATTGCGCCCAGTTGATCGAGGCCAAAATCAACACTCAACTCTCCAAGGGAGCCGAGGGATGTTTCTGCTGCTTGGGCTGCCTGGATACTCAGTTCAACCAGCCGGGGTAAGAGATCGATGCCCGGGAATGCCTGCCCAACCGCCTCTTCTGCCGAGCAAATGGCGTGACTGACATTGGTTATATAAGAATAAGAGAGTGCCAGGCGGCTGAGCATGCCTGTAACCTCCCAGAGACCGTTGTTGCCTTTTTGCACCAGGCAGCGGACGTCAAATACTCTTCCGGCCGCAGTTGCCAAGGGAATGAACTCCTGGATGATAAAGTCTCTGTTCATTAGTGATTCCAGTCCAGAGACAAGATCCTCTGTGGAGCGGAAGCGGGCGATCGGTGATTTGGTGCCGTGATGCAGATAGTAGTTGCCTTGCTCTTCTCTGACCAGCAGCACCTGGGTTCCCAGCTGCCCTTTAGCGGGCTTTACTATTGCTTGCTTAAAACGTTGGAGAAAGCGGCTTAAGCTCTCTGGGCTGTATGGGGCTGAGACCGGCAGGTATGCTTTCAGGTCGGAGTTGGCCAGAATTTGATGGATTGTCCATTTGTCAAAGCGGGTAATGTGATTGAAGACTTTGTTCTTGCCGATTATTGTCTCCAGCCTGCTGACCACCTTCGGTTTGGGACCATAGTAGCGGTTGTAGAACGAACGGGGCAGTGGGGCTGTCTTTTCTTCCCACTCCTGCCCATTATAGATGAGGCCTTGGACCTCATGGTTTTGCCAGTCAATTCTCCTTGCAGTTACCAGCACCAAATCTACGCCTAAATCACGAGCTGATTCTTCATAGCCCGTGATAGGCTGAAAAAACGGGGACAGCAGTCCGATTTGCGCTTTATTCAT
>JGI24708J26588_10000680_pt1 | contig 27547 bp, 24 predicted proteins | sample BioPla1DNA2_FD_26588 | JGI IMG/M metagenome (IMG submission 26588) | reverse complement strand
GATGTGGACAAAGCAACTCTACTAAAATTCTCTCTATTAATTGTCAATTTGCCCACCTCCTTTTTGCATTTAATTTAGTATAACCTCAAATATTACATATGTCAACCCTAAAGTTAAGATTAGGGACCAAACTTTAATAAAACTTCATAAGCGGTTTTTTAATAGTATTATAGTCACATTTCTACAAAATAAAACAAGTGTTCTGCCTTCATTTGCAGAACACTTGTTTTATGTCACCGTTGACAGTTATACAGTTATTGCAACACGATTAGTTGCAGCCTTGATTACCCTTGTTTCCAGTTGGGTTATTACGTTTGTTGCGATTATTTTGTTGATTTTGCTTATTCTGATTATTTTGTTGATTTTGTTGGTTTTGATTATTCTGATTGTTCTGATTATTTTGTTGGTTTTGGTTGTTCCTATTCCTCTTATCCATGCTATCACCTCCTTAGTGATAGCTTTTGCATGATAACCTTATTTATACATATCCTAATATAAATTAATCATGGATAAGAGTATGTAAAACTCTTTAATGTTTGCATTTATACATGTCTTTTTGATATAACCGGGACAGATCCGATTATAAAAGCAACCACTGCTGTAATTAAAATTTCCGGTATCATATAAGTTGCATTGTAGAATAAAGAATAGAATGCGGCAAGTCCCGTTCCGGAAAGACTATTCATCACCGTTTCTCCAAATCCTTTGATGCTATCTTGGCTGAAGAACCATTCAGCATAGGATCCAAAGAAGATGAATCCCGAAACAAAGTGAGCTACAAATCTAAGTGATAATGCGACTATCGAGCCTAGACAAAGAGATACGCTCCCGTTTTTGAATTTTTTTGCGAAAACTCCGCCGAATCCTAGGACGGTATATGCTATAATATAATCGATTAGGATTATTAACACTGCCTTTATAAGTCCATATCCTTCATCCGGCATGAAAAATGCCTTCACTGTTGAAAATCCAGTAACCATATTTAGCAGACCGAATACAAACCCAGAAAAAAGCCCCCATTTCGTACCATAACGGTATGCAATTAATACGATAGGAAGCATGCTAACGACTGTTACACTCCCACCGAATGGCAATGCGAATAGCCTAATCACCGATAGGATTGTCCCAATGGCGAGCATTACCCCTGTTTCAACTAGTCGACGTGTTTTTACATTTTGCATATTTATTCTCCTTATTAATTTGTCGGCGTTTATTAAGACTATCGTTTATATAATATCAGTATTAAGATAGCAAAAAAACGCCGCTTATACCAAGCGGCGTGAAAATGCTTTAGCATTATTCCCTACGCTGGCATTATCCAGATCAGGTTTAGGGTCGGAATCTCATTTAATTCCCTCTCAGCCTGTAAAAAACAAGCTCCCCATTAAATTGTACGGATATATTATACCATAATAAGAACTATAAAGCAAGCAAATTAAGCATGTTATATTATTCTTCGACAAAACCGGTTAATTCGATTATCTCCTTGCTTTTCTCATCCGGCAATGTTGAAACTGATTTTAATCGTCTTTGAATTTGTCTTGTTCTAACTCCTACAAGCTTGTCAAGCTCTTTATTAGCTTGATCGATTCGTTGCTGCGTTGCGGCAATGACATCACCGAATTTGTCGAATTCAGTTTTGACAGCACCGAGAACTTCCCACACTTCACTAGATCGCTTCTGAATTGCAAGCGTCTTAAAGCCCATTTGCAAGCTATTAAGTAATGCCGCCATAGTTGTCGGGCCTGCAATGCTAATTTTATAATTATTCTGCAATGTTTCCACCAGTCCCATACGCACGACTTCAGAATACAATCCTTCAAAAGGTAGGAACATTATCGCAAAATCCGTTGTGTTCGGCGGATCAATATACTTACTACTAATATCTTTTGCAAATTGCTTTATTCTAGTATCAAGCTCCTTTTGGCGCATTTCGATAGTGGCACTGTCGCCCTCCTCATATGCATCTATTAGATTTGAATAGCAATCGGCGGGGAATTTCGCATCTATTGGTAGGTAAATGCTTTTGCCATCATCCGCAGGTAACAGAACCGCATATTCTACGAAACTCTGCGCTCCCTTTTTTGTTGCAACATTCTGCTCATATTGCTCCGGTGCTAAGATTTGCTCAAGTATTGCACCAAGCTGAATTTCACCCAAGACTCCCCTTGTTTTTACATTGGAAAGGACTTTCTTAAGATCGCCGACACCGGATGCAATATTCTGCATTTCACCTAGACCTTTATGTACTTGCTCTAATCGCTCACTAACATTAGCGAACGATTGGTTGAGCTTTTCGTCAAGTGTTTTCTGCAACTTTTCGTCAACGGTGATGCGCATTTGTTCAAGCTTCGCATTATTATCTTCCTGAATTGAAGATAGGCTACGCTGCATCGTTGTGCGAATATTATCAAGTTTCTGCTCACTCTGCACTGAAAAATCGCCTATTCTTTTATCGAGCTTCCCCATCATGTCACTGACGGTAGTATGCAATGTCTGCTGCTGCACTTGTTGCGAATCTGCTGCACTCTTTTGCGTTGCTACCATCATTTCACCAAGACTTTTTACAGAGCTCTGGACTGTTTCGCCGATTTCTTTCCTTGAGTCCCTCTCACCCTGTTGAATGTCACGGCGCATTTGCTCAAGCTGTGTAGAAAGCTTCGCTACCGTGTCCTGCATTCCATTATCTTTATTTCTCATTAGTAATATCAGTAAAATTATAGTGACAATGAATGTCGCTATTGCAAATATGACACTTATTACTTCCATCTAATTCTCCTTATTTCTTGATTATTAAAGCAGCTACAATCGCTACTACAACAACCGCTATAACTATTATAGGTAAAATGGCTACATAATTAAACATACAAAATCCCCTTTATATATGTGGTGGGTTCTTATCCCATTTCTATAGCGATCTCCATCATCTGGGTAAAAGTTTTCTCCCTGTCTTCGGGGGTTGTTGCTAAACCACGCAGCGGACAATCTGAAATTGTGAGTATACATAGGGCATTCTTGCCCGCACGAGCAGCATTCATATATAGGGCCGCAGCCTCCATCTCAACCGCTAGGACGCCCATCTTAGTCCAATCGGCAAGGCTATCTGCATCATCATAGAACAAATCGCTAGATAGAATATTCCCCACTCTGACGGGAATATCCTTTTTATTTGCAATTTCAACAGCTTGAGAAAGCAAATTATAACTTGCAATTGGTGCATAAGTGCCGGGTAAATTATATTGAGATGCATAGTTAGAATTAGTACAGGCACCTTGACCGATGATTATATCACGCAAATTAATATCATCAACAATCGCCCCGGCAGACCCAATTCTAATAATATTATCTACATCATAGTAATTGTAAAGTTCATAGGAATATATGCCGATTGAGGGCATTCCCATGCCGCTCCCCTGAACGGAAATCTTCCTACCCTTATATTCCCCTGTGAATCCTAGCATATTTCGAATAGTATTGTAGCATTTCACATTATCAAGATAATTTTCGGCTATAAACTTAGCACGCAGCGGATCGCCCGGCATTAAGACGGTTTTGGCAATTTCACCAGCCCCAGCAGCATTATGTGTGGTGGGTATATTCATTTAAATTCCTCCCATATGTCTTTACAGTATTTGCTTATTATTATACATCAAAAATAATAGAATGTCCATAAGGTTTTATTTAAAGACTAGAAATCGTCGTGCAAAAATAAGCTTATAAGTATGCAAAAACAAGGAGCGATTAACCGCCCCTTGTCCTAATCGTAGATAGTATGACTATCGATTAATAGTTGATTGTCCTAATCTCGAAATAAGCTTTTGGATGTTCACATACTGGGCACATATCCGGTGCTTCTGTACCGAAATGGATATGACCGCAATTTGAGCAGATCCATGCTTGCTCGGTGTCACGCTTGAATACCTTGTCCTTCTTAATATTATCAAGAAGTTTTAGATATCTTTCTTCGTGCTCTTTTTCAATTTTAGCTACCTTTGAGAATAGAGTTGCAATCTTTTTAAATCCTTCTTCTTCGGCAACTTTAGCGAATTCAGCGTACATCTCTGTCCACTCATAATTCTCGCCTGCAGCTGCATCAACAAGGTTAGACATTGTATCTTTAATCTCTCCACCTTGAAGTAACTTAAACCAAATCTTTGCGTGCTCTTTCTCGTTGCGTGCTGTTTCATCAAAGAAATTCGCTATTTGAACATAACCATCTTTCTTAGCTTTTGAAGCGTAGAAAGTGTATTTTGTTCTAGCTTGCGATTCACCCGAAAAAGCGGTTAGTAGATTTGCTTCTGTTTTTGATCCTTTTAATTCCATTATTTTTTTCCTCCCTTAATATTTTGCTTTGGTAATATGATTTTTATACTACACTACTCTAGTATGACTTAAAAAATGATATTTGTCAAGTGCTAGACGAATATAATTCCAGTTTTTAGTATTTACCTTTATTCTGAATATATTCATCAATTGCTTTTGCTCCCTTTTTTCCTGCGCCCATTGCAAGAATTACAGTCGCAGCGCCTGTAACAGTATCCCCACCTGCGAATACTCCTTCTCTAGTGGTTGCCGTGTTCTCATCGGCAACGATACATCCCCGTTCATTAACTTCAAGCCCATCTGTCGTCATTCGAATTAGCGGATTCGGTGATGTGCCTATCGCTATAATGACAGTATCAACATCAATCAAATGTTCTGTGCCCTCCATTTTAATTGGGCGCCTTCTGCCACTTTCATCCGCTTCGCCCAATTGCATTTTAACACATTCAAGGGCGGTGACACGTTTCTCTTCATTGCCAATTATCCTAACAGGATTCGTAAGTGTTAGGAATTCTATGCCCTCATCTTTGGCATGATGAATTTCTTCCTGACGTGCTGGCATTTCTTCTTCGGAGCGGCGGTATACTATATATACCTTGTCCGCACCTAAACGTTTCGCACTTCTGGCTGCGTCCATAGCTACATTTCCGCCGCCGATTACGGCAACAGCATCGCTATCACGTATCGGTGTATCATAATCGTTTTTATATGCTTTCATTAAATTAACACGTGTTAAGTATTCGTTCGCTGAATAGACGCCGACAAGCGCCTCCCCCTCTATGCCCATGAATGAAGGTAGACCTGCACCTGAGCCAATGAAAATGGCTTCATACCCTTCTTGAAAAAGCTCATCTATGCTAAATATTCTGCCAATTACCATATTAGTTTCAATTTTGACTCCCATTGCTTCAAGTGTCTCAATTTCCTTTTTGACAATTTCTTTAGGTAGGCGGAATTCCGGTATTCCATAAACTAGCACGCCGCCCGCCATATGGAATGCTTCAAAAATCACTACTTCATACCCAAGCTTTGCTAAATCGCCTGCGCATGATAGCCCGGCTGGTCCAGCACCAATTATAGCAACTTTATGCCCATTCGATTGGGGTTTATCCGGCTTTTTATTTACATTCTTCATGTAATAATCGGCAACGAATCTCTCAAGCCTACCAATGCCGACGCTCTCGCCTTTTATGCCTCTAACGCATCTTGCCTCGCATTGTCTTTCTTGAGGGCATACCCGCCCGCATACCGCCGGGAGGGAATTCGTTTCCTTGATAATTTCGTACGCTTTTTCAAATTCGCCATTTGCAACTTTCTCGATGAATTTGGGGATTTGCACCATTACGGGACAACCGGCAACGCAAGGTTTATGCTTGCAATTTAGGCAACGCCTTGCTTCCTCGATAGCCATTTCTGCTGTATATCCAAGGGATACCTCATCGAAGTTAGTATTCCTGATTAATGGGTCAAGTTCGGGCATCGGGACTTTAATGGGTGACTTGTTATACATCTTTTCCCACACCTCCGTCTAAACGGCAAGTGTGCGCCTTTCTCTCACTTTCTCTATAAGTAGAGTTGCGAAGCATTAATTCCTCAAAGTCCACTTGATGTCCATCAAAATCCGGACCATCAACACAAGCAAATTTTATCTTACCGCCAACGGTAACACGGCAACCACCGCACATACCTGTACCATCTATCATGATTGGATTAAGGCTAACAATTGTCTTAATTTCGTATTCTTTTGTCATATCCGCAACGCTGCGCATCATGGGGACGGGACCAATTGCAATTACTAAATCATAGTCTTTCCCCGCCTTTATTAATGCATTGAGCTTATCAGTTACGAATCCTTTTTCCCCATAGCTGCCATCATCGGTAGTTATGTAGAGATTGTCGCTAACTTTCTGCATCCTATCTTCTATGATGACGAAATCTTTGTCCTTAAAGCCTGCAATAATGTCGACTTCAACACCTGCATTATATAATGCCTTTGCTTGCGGATATGCAATTGCACAACCTACTCCGCCACCGATTACCGCTACTTTCTTCGGATTTCCGACCTTTGTTGGCATCCCAAGAGGGCCGACTAAATCAAGTACATTGTCGCCTACTTCAAGCATGGAAAGCATCTTTGTTGTTTTACCAATTGCTTGAACGATAATGCTAATTGTGCCTGTTTCTATATCAAAATCTGCTATAGTTAGGGGGATCCTCTCCCCGTGTTCATTCACCCTAATAATCACGAATTGCCCTGGCTCGGCTTTTCTAGCTATTAAAGGTGCGTCAATTTCTAATAATGTTATCACTTTGCTTAGTTGTTCTTTTTTTCTAATCTTAAACATTTGCTGCCCTTTCTGATATTCTTTTNTACACTGATTCTATTCCAATCTTCTTGCTGTTATCTATTTTTCTAGCATTGAGTATTGCTATTGTTAAAATGTAGAATAGTATGATTAATCCTATCGTAATAAGCACATTCAATACTAATTCTAATTTATTTGCCCTCGTACTTAAATCCGCAAAGCCGGTGAAATAATGTTGCAATGCGAATGGGTTGTATTTATTTATCTTAAATAATGATAGTATCGTCGGTATAATTGCTGTGCCAATATATATTAGAGCGGCACTGATTCCAGCCTTCCCAGTCGAAATTCCTACAAAAAGCATTAGAGCTACTAAGAATACCATATATAGCGATGCAGATACCACATATCTAACTACTACTGATATTTCAAGAGATTCGCCGAATAGGAGTTTGCATAGGAAATACGATAATATCGATATTACAGCGGTTGATATAAATGTAAATACTGGATATACGATAAATTTAGCGGTGACATAATCGGTTGTTTTTAATCCGCTACATTTAGGTAATATTATACTTCTTTTCTTTTGCTCGCCGCCAGCAGTACCCATCATGCATAAGAGAAGAACTAAAATAGCATTCCCCGTAATGCCTGAAATTGCACTAATATAGGCGAAATCCATTGTAATCATGCCTTGAACTTCCGCTAATGAATCATCTTCATATATGCTAATATCTCCCTCTCCAACATCGGATTGCATTATCGATTCCTCATCGGGTAAATTATCAAGGATAAGTTCTGACGCTTTTAACATTAATGGCGATAGCATAGCTAATGCGATCATGGCGATAAGTACGCCATACATTCTAAATGTCTTTGCAAAGTAAATAATTTCTTTCTTTATTCCAGCCTTAGTTTGCATTGTTTCCCACCGCCTTTAAATAAATATCTTCCAATGTTACTCTGTTTACATAATATCCTGCTAGATTTATATCGTTCTCTTTGAGATAATTTTGTAGTTTAACGCCGTCCTGCTCAATATCGTTGACCTGTATTTCATACGATCCATTGGCAGCAGGAGTAACATTACCAAAGTCAATTTCCATAATCTTATTGTGAATCTGCTCATTACCTGCTAAAGGTGAAATTACAATGCTATTGTTAGAATGATTTGATAACATCGTCGCTAAATCTTCCTGCTCGATTAACACGCCGCCATGTAAGATGCCGACGGTATCGGCAACTCTCTCAACATCTGATAGAATATGGGTCGACAGAATTACAGTCTTACCTATGCTCTTTAAGTAGAGAATAATTTTTATAACTTCCGCCCTGCCCTGTGGATCTAGTGCGCTTGTTGGCTCATCAAGAATGATAATGTCCGGATCCATATATATTGCCGCCGCAAGCCCAAGCCTTTGGTTCATGCCCCTAGAATATCCTTTTATCTTTCTATTCGCCGCATCTGTTAGATTAACAAGTTTAAGTAGTTCCTCGTTGCGTGCTTTAATATCGCCGGGATATTCACAACAAGCACCAATGTATTCAAGATATTGGTGTGCGTTCATATAGGTGAACAGTGTTGGGCTTTCAGGAAGATAGCCAATTCTATATTCATTCCCACCATTTAGCGTAATTAGACCTGTATCTTTCTTGATAATATTGCAAAGTATATTCATCGTTGTCGTCTTGCCAGAACCGTTTTCACCAATGAATCCATATACATCGCCCTTTTTTACATGCATATCAAGCCCATTTAAAACACGGTGCAACTTGTATGACTTATAGAGCTTCTCAATCCTAACCATTTCTGTCTATCTCCTTTATCGTTTAAATTAAGAATTCATTCCCGATTTAAGAATCCAATAAATTTATTATATCATACCTTTAATTTTCTTGAAAGTCCTTTATATGAAAAATTATAATTATATGAAAAATTATAATTCATATTGAACTTCACCATTTACTATTGTCATTTTTACCTTTGCATCAAGAATTTCCCTTGATTCGCAAGTGAGAATATCGGTATCAAGAATGACTAAGTCCGCCTTCTTCCCTACTGTGATATTGCCGCATTCGTCGTCCCTAAACATTGCATATGCAGCGCCGTGAGTGAAGCTATCTACAATTTGTGCAACTGATGCACATTCAGAAGAATCAAGTCTGTAGCTAATATCCCCGATTTCACCATCGTAATTGCTCATTCTTGTCACACCTGTATAAATCCCTCTCATAGGATTGTTTATCGGGGTAACGGGGCAATCGCTTGAAGATGCGACTACAACGCCATTATCAAAAAGTGACTTGCACGGATATTCCTGTGCCGCCCTCTCCTCACCTAGGAATTCGACTTCTAGCGGTAGATAATAGAGGTTCTCTTTAAAATGCCAATATGGTTGAATCACTGCAACAATATCAAGGGGTGCCAACCTTTTAATATCATTTTTATCTACAATATGAAAGTGCGTAATAACATGGCGGTTATCATTTCCCTCACTTATAATACTACCAGTATTCCTGTAACTTTTCGCATACTGGACCGCCCTGATCGCCTGATCAACTGCCGCATCGCCAGTAGCATGCATATGCATTTGAAAACCCGCTTTATCAAATGCCCTTACAACGCTGAATAGTTCGTCATCTTCCCATAATTTAGTGCCATAATATAAATCGCCTTTACCTGCCGATTCCTCATATGGTTGCTTTAGACATGCGGTTCTCCCCTCGACGACACCGTCAAGAAAGCACTTTATAGTGTTAACTCTGAACCATTCCCCACTATATTTACTTCTAATCTGTTTTGCATATTCGACAGCATTTTCTATATCGACAGGCGGCGAAATATTTATGACGCCATTTACCCGTAAACGAAGTTCGTCACTGTCGGCAAGCTCCTGCAATGCCTCATATGCAACTTCATCATCTATTGAGCCGAAAAACATATTCTGCACACCCGCAATGCCGTAGCTGTGCATCTGCTTTTGGAATTCGATTACTGCTTGCTTATACTGCTCTTTTGTAGGTGGATTTTCTTCAAGTAGGACTTTCGCCGCATTTTGCGCATCCTCTCTCAACGTGCCGGATGGTTCGCCATTATCATATCGCTCAATGAGTCCGCCATCACCATCGGGAGTGTCACGTGTAATGCCGGCTAAATCAAGCGCTTTTTGATTGCACCATACTGAATGCACATCAATGGAAGTTAAAACTATCGGTATATCGGATGCGATTTCATCAAGCATTTCTTTTGTTGGTCCTATATTTGTACCATCTTCATTAGCGAAAACGGAATTCTCCCATCCTTGCCCTGTAATGATTTTCACATCGGGATTTTGCAAATAAAAGTCTTTTATAATTTTAAGGTATCCTTCAACCGTTTTCTCCTCGAATAGATATACGGAGAATAACTTTTCTATCCATGTGCCCGGCATATGAAGATGAGCATCCATGAACGCTGGTAATACAATAGCTAATGATAGGTCGAATACCTGAGTGCCCTCACCATTATAGGTGAGGGCAACTTCATTTGCACCAATATATGATATTTTATCGTCAGTAATAGCAATTGCTTCAGCAATATTCCCGTCCTCGTTATTGTGGAGATCGGTATACACTTTGCCGTTAATTAGAATAATATCAGCTTTCATGATTCCCTCCAGACAAGCATTCGCTTTTAATCGTGAATTGTAGAAACCATTATATGAATGCTATTTTGGTTTTATGCTAATTCTTGATTAGATTCCATAGTTCTTCATAATAGGTGACAGCTTCGCCAACGTCTTCATACATAGTTGCTTTATCTATGATTTCCTGTGGTACATTGACAGCCGGATTATCCGTGTATTCCTCCCCAAGTAGTGGCAATGCCGCAGCATTCGGATTGGTGTATGGATAATCGTTTGTTATCATTGCGGAAATCTCAGGCCTTAGGCAGAAATCAATGAATAATTCTGCTTCCCTTTTATTCTTAGCTCCATTGGTTATGATGAATGCATCAATGCAATATAGGGAATGATCTGGAAAGACGGCAACTATCGACGGATTTTCCCTCGCTGCTAATGCAATTTCAGCATTCCATGTATAGCCGGCTTTAACTTCGCCCGTTACAAAAAGGCTTTTCGGATTATCGGAATCGTATTTTCTAATATTTTTTGATAAATCCTTTATCCAGTCAAGTGTGCCCATGATTTCGTCTTTATCCCTTGAATTCGGATCTTTACCTTGAGATATTAGAGCAATGCCGATAATTTCACGTGGGTCATCTGGTACAACGATCGAATCTGCCAAATCTGTATCAAGCAAGTCGTCAAAGGTGGTAATTTCCTTATCATATTTATCTTTATTAACCCCAATTGCAGTCCAGCTAACCATGTATGGAATTGATAATTTGTTCTCCTTATCATAATCAAGTCCGATATATCTGCTATCAAGATTATCAAAGTTAGTTATATTTTCTTTGTCAATTTCTTGAATTAGCCCCTGCTCCTTGAAGGGCGGCACCATGTAGTGAGTCGCTACCGATAGATCGTACTGTGATGTACCACCGGCAAGTAATTTTGTCAACAATTCCTCATTCGATGAAAAAGTATCGACATTGACAGTAATGCCGTATTCCTTTTTGAATGCTTCCATAACGGAATTTGGCATATATTCGGTCCAATTATAGAAATTAAGCTCCGTTGAATATCCATCCTCCGTTGTTTTCGCTCCACCGCATCCAACTAATGCGATAGTTAAAGATAACGCTACCCCAATAGCAGAAAATCTAAAAGCTTTTTTCATTTGTTCTCCTCCAATTTATTTATATATTTGTAGTGATAGTGAGAAATTCTCTTATTAGACGAATGGAACTCTCTCCTCGTCAATTGATTTTTCCTCTCCATACATTTTCTTATCTGCTAATTTATCGAACACATTTACCAAAATCATTATAATAATCGTGCCCACTATCATTAATGTACTAAGTGCGTATACATCGGGCGATACGCCTGTTCTAACCATCCCCTGTATTTGTATTGGGAATGTCTTGCTCTTAATGCCGGTAGTGAAGAAACTCACTATTACATCATCAAGTGATAAAGTTAATGCAAGCATCGCACCAGAGACAACTCCGGGTGCAATAATCGGCAATGTAATTCTCGTAAATGTGCGTATCGGACTCGCTCCTAGATCCATTGCCGCCTCCTCAATTGAACGGTCAAATCCAGCCATTCTAGATCGCACTGTAACGATTACAAACGGTAATGAAAAACTAACATGGGCAATTACCAGTGTTAACATACCTAATGTAATGTTAAATGCGGTAAATAGCATCAGCAGCGATATTCCTAATATGATTTCGGGAATTACTATTGGAATATAAAGCATCGAATCTATGATGCCCTTACCACGAAAGGAGTATCGATACATCCCAACAGAAGCAATTGTACCAACAACGACTGAAATAAATGTGCTTGAAACCGCAACAATTATCGAATTCTTGAACGAATCTATTAGCGGTTTGTTCTCGAACATCTTCCAGTACCATTCAAATGTAAATCCTTCAAACTGCAAATTAAGCTTAGAAGTGTTGAATGAAAACACGATTACAACGACAATAGGAAGATATAAAAAGATATATATTAGGCAAGCATATATAATTGACGATGCACGTCTAATTGTTTTTCCTTTTTTTCTATTCCTCATGCTAAATCCTCCATTGAACCAATCTTTGAATACAGCCTGAGCAATACTAATGTTAGGACAACTAAGATAATTGACAATGCCGCCCCGAATGGCCAATCACGCCCGATAGTGAATTGGTTTTTGATTAAGTTGCCTATTAAAATAGTCTTGCCGCCACCCATAATATCGGCAATGTAGAAAAATCCAAGTGACGGTACAAATACTTGAATTGAGCCTGCAAATACTCCGGGCAATGTCTGTGGTAATACTACCCTAAGGAAAGTTCGATGCGGCCTAGCGCCAAGATCGCTAGATGCTTCAAGCAGTGCTGGATCAAGCTTTTCAAGTGAGCTATAAAGAGGCAATACCATGAATGGGAATAGAATATATACCATACCAAAAAGGACTGCACCATCAGTATAAAGCAACTTTAGCGGCTCCTGTATGATATTCAGCCGCTGGAGAATTGTATTTGCGACTCCCTCTAAGCGCAGAATTGTAATCCAGCCCGATGTTCGAATGAGTGAGTTTATCCAAAATGGCAGCATTATCGCCATTAGAAGAAGATTCCTTATTCTTTTACTACTAGTAGAAATTATATATGCGAATGGGTATCCTATCAAAAGTGAAATTATCGTGGTCGCTAAAGCGATTAGCGCCGAATAGCCGAAAATTCTTAAATATCTATTGTTGAAAAAACGCAAATATACGGTTAAATCAAGTTTATGAATATAACCTCCATAAACATTCTTGGTCATGAAGCTAATGAAAAATATAAAACCAATTGGAATTACGATGAACATAACTAGCCATAATACCGCAGGCGAAATCATCGAAATTGGCGATATGACTTTCTTCATCTTCTTGGTAATCTTTTTCATCTATCTACCCCTTTACATTTACATTGTTTCGTCGCTCAAGTATGAATGCTCCTCAATAATATTGTATAGTGGGTCCCCTTTAGTATGCATTACAACAGCGGAACCCTTTGTCCAGTAAAGCCATATATTTTCCCCTACTGGCGGTGGTGTTTCACCAGGCTGCCTGCTAATGACAATAATTTGTGAGTTTGTCAATTCGACCATTGTTTTTATGATTGATCCAACATAAATATGTTCTTTTACAACTCCCGACAAAGTGAATCCATCGACAGGTTCCGCAGAATACTTTACCTTTTCCGGCCGGATTGAGATATTTACCATCTCATCATAGACGAATCCTTCGCCGTGGACTATTGCAGTCCCAGCCTCCATTATAACAGTGAGCTTGTCCCCATCTAATTCGCTGATAGACGCCTCAATAATATTGCTTTCCCCAATAAAATTAGCTACAAACTTCGTACATGGGCGCTCGTAAACCTCCCACGGCTCGCCAATTTGCTCAAGCACTCCCTCATTCATAATGGCGATTCTATCACTCATCGTGAGTGCTTCCTCCTGATCGTGGGTTACATAGATAAATGTAATCCCTAGCTTCCTTTGTAGATGTTTTAACTCGACTTGCATTTGCTTGCGCAGTTTTAGATCTAGTGCGCCTAGCGGCTCGTCTAATAAAAGAACTTCCGGATTGTTGATTAAGGCACGGGCGATAGCAACACGTTGTTTTTGACCGCCCGACATTTGAGCAGGCATGCGCCTTTCAAACCCTGATAGCTGAACAAGTGCAAGCATCTGCGTTACACGTTCACGTATCTCGGCTTTCTTAACCTTCTTTTCAACTAATCCGAACGCTATATTATCGTATACATTCATATGCGGAAAAAGGGCATAACTTTGGAATACCGTATTAACGTTGCGTTTGTACGGTTCGACATCGGTGGAATCTTTCCCCTCAATGAAAACTTTACCACTGGATACTTCTTCAAATCCTGCTATCATTCTTAATGTTGTAGTTTTGCCGCATCCCGATGGACCAAGTAAGGTTAAAAATTCCCCCGTCTTTACATCAAGGCTTAAATTTTTCACTACCCTGTTATCATTATAATACTTATCTATATTAATAAGCTTTACGATAACATCGTCGTCTTGCCTTTCAATGGTGTTCTCTTTTGCCAAAAATGTATCCCCCTTTTAGTATGAATTCTAGTTTAACTAGAGGATATCTTCGCCTCTCTCGCCTGTGCGAATTCTCACAACATCGGTAATTTCCGATATAAATATCTTGCCATCACCGACCGACCCAGTCGAAAGTTGCTCACATATATCTGTAATAATTTCTTCTACATCTTCATCCCATACCACTGTCATAACTTGTATTTTGGGCATTAAATTCAAGTCAAGACTTATTTCATCGAATTCGGGTAGCTGTGTTTTTTGATGACCGCAACCCATTACCGCAGTTGTCGTCATACCAGCATATTCATGTTTAGATAGGATATTTCTCAGTGTTTCTAGTTTTTCCGGCTTAATAAAGATTTCAAGCTTTTTCATAACAATTTTCCTCCTGTTATTACCCTTTGAATATTAATACTAAAATATTCTCGCTAGAGCAAATCCCCTCTACTCCATATGGAGAATATAAACACCGTGTTTTATTAATATTTGCCGATGGACTATTGTGATTAAATCATCAAATTGAATATAGTGATATAATGAATGTTGAAACATAGTATAACCTCACAGAATGCGCTTGTCAAGCATTTTTAATGCAATTGCATTTTTTCAATTATTTATATACATTCATGTTATATCTTTTTAGTATATTTAGATAAAAATTATAGCTATTTCTATGTTTCAGTTTAATCCTTATTGTCAAGTACGATCCCTATTAAATCAAGATAGAATGAAGTTGGATCGTTCATTATATTCTTTTTTATCTTTTTTGCCTGCTTATAGTCGGGAGCATATAGCTGTATATCTAGCAATGTGCTTTTCTCGGATAGAAGAATGAAGCTAACTTCGAATCCGTTTTCAAGTTCGGTGATAGTGCATTTTACTTCTCTATCCCTTTTGATTTGTTCGAACAGCTCCGTCGCCGATTTTACAATCCGATCCCTTAAAGCACGTGGAATGTAACTCCTAAATTCGACCGCTATCGCCTCGCCCTTTTCCGTTAAACTATAATATTCATTGCCGTCCTCGCCCTTTTCCCGTATGGCAAACCCGCCCCGCAACATACCGCCAATGGCATCTGCAAGATAGAAGTAATTTATCATGTCATCTTTAGTGGCAACTTCAATCAATTGCTCCTGCGTTAGCTTCTCGGGCGTATTCTGAAGAAGGTAGCACAGCAATATGCGAATCTCGTACACTTCATCAAGTGCGCCGAAATTCCCCGTATTTATAAGATATTTATACTTCACATAATCACTCCCAAAGACTATTTTGCAGATCTATTATTTTCTGCCTGCGTTTTTTCGTATTTTCATAATCTATTATATATTCATCATCAATTTTAGTTATTATATCACCCTCTTTAGCATTTGGGGGGAGGGCCATTCTAGGTATTTGCGTGAATGTATCTTCATCGGTTTCTACAATAGCAAAATCGCCCTCGAACCGTTCTATAATAAGCATATTCAATCCACTCCTGCCTAATTCTGCGTATAATATGTAATCGCTCTTCCATCGGATTCGAAAACAACATCGCCCGACAAGTCCGTTCGAATAATTTCGCTATCAATATCAAGTAATCTATTCAGCGCATCCTCATGCGGATGCCCGTAAGTATTATTTTCACCTAACATAATTACTGCATATTCCGGTTCCACTTGCTCAAGGAATTCAGCACTATTAGAACCACGGCTCCCATGATGGGGCACCTTAAGAACTGTTGAACGCAACTGCGATTTTAGTTTCGTCAAGTCTTTTTCGGCGGATTTCTCAATATCACCCGTTATGAGGAAGCTATTTCTACCGTGGGTTACTTTACTCACCACCGAATAATCATTGAGATTATCGTATTTACCAATTGGGGCAAGGATCTCAAGCTCCGCACCCCCTAAATTAAGAACATCCCCTACATTTGCTGCTTTAATTTTAAGGCCTTTTTTAGAAATAGCACTTAAAAGATTTTCATACGTCCTCGTTGTCGGTATTAGTTTATCCGGAATTTTTGGCAGTATTACTATCCCAATGTCAAATTCATCAATTACTGATGCTAATCCCCCGATATGATCGGAATGCGGGTGCGTTCCAATAACATAATCAAGTCGGAAAATCCCCTGTGATTTTAGGTAAGATAGCACTTTCGCACCTTGCTTTGCCTCACCCGCATCAATTAGTACGGCGCTATCTTCAGTTAAAATTAATGTGCAGTCGCCCTGCTCAACATCAATGAAATGCACCGACAATTCAGCGTCGCTAATCGATATGCTATCACTTTCACCAAAAATTTCAGCCCATGTAGGAATGGTATCCGATATATCCAGAATATCATTCGCTGATATAAAAGTTAGTATAGCAAAGATTATTAACGCTAAAATTTTAGACTGTTTTGTCTTTAAACTAATTTTCTTTCGCAAATGCTCGCCCTCCAATGTCTATTCTTTTTTATTAAGATCCATTTCAAGCCATTGCTGCTTCGTCATAAGAATTTCCCTCTTTGTTCCTTCAAGTGGGCCGACAATCCCCATTGCCTCAATTTCGTCCATTATCCTAGCAGCCCTTGCATAGCCAAGCCTTAATCGGCGTTGTAAAAATGAAGTCGATGCCTGCCCCGTGTCAATGATGCATTCTATTGCGTCATCAAGCATTTCATCTGATGAATCGACTCCGCCACTCTCGACCTTCGCTTTCTCCACTGGTGTATGGCTTTCTATGCCTTCAATAACGCTATCGTCATAATCAGCTTTAACTTGACTTTTTATGTAATCGACGGCTTTCTCAACTTCTTTATCGCTGACGTAACAAGCTTGAATCCTAGATGGCTTTGGCATTCCAACAGGATAGAATAACATATCCCCCCTACCAAGCAATCTTTCCGCCCCCGCCTGATCAAGGATTGTACGTGAGTCGACTTGCGACGATACTGCAAATGCAATTCTGCTGGGTATATTCGCCTTGATTATTCCAGTAATTACGTCAACGGATGGTCTTTGCGTCGCTATTACAAGATGCATTCCTGCCGCTCTTGCCATTTGTGCAAGTCTACATATCGAATCTTCAACTTCACTCGGTGCCGCCATCATTAAGTCGGATAACTCATCAATTATAATGACAATTTGCGGCATTGTTTCAAGTTCATCATCTACTTTAGCTATATTATTATATCCATCTAAATCACGGACATTATTATCTGCGAAAGTCTTATACCTGTTTTGCATTTCTGTCACTGCCCAACCAAGTGCACCGGCGGCTTTTCTCGGATCGGTCACGACAGGAATTAGGAGGTGTGGAATTCCGTTATAAATAGATAATTCTACAACTTTCGGATCTATTAGCAATATGCGGACATCTTCAGGCGATGCATTGTAAAGCATACTCATAATAATTGAATTAATGCAAACCGATTTACCCGATCCAGTTGCACCTGCAATCAGCATATGCGGCATTTTAGCAATATCAGCGATAATGTTATTGCCCGCTATATCCTTGCCCATTGCGACGGATAGCTTACTCTTACTTTCATCAAATTCTTTGCTATCAATAATTTCCCTAATTGGCACAATGTCAACGATTTTGTTAGGCACTTCTATTCCTACGGCGGGTTTGTTCGGTATCGGTGCCTCAATTCTCACACCTGCGGTAGCTAGATTAAGTGCAATATCATCGGACAATCCCGTTATTCTGCTGATCTTAACTCCGGCCGATGGCTGAAGTTCATATCTGGTAACAGCTGGACCACGATTAATACCAATGATTCGTGTTTCAACACCGAAGCTTTTTAAAGTATCTACTAGATTCTCAGCATTCTGCTTTAACTCCTGCTCGATATTCCCATTAACAACCGATGGCGATGGTGGATTTAGCAGTGAAATTGGTGGTTGCTTATAAACAATCTGAACTTGCTTTTCATCAATAAGTGTTGTTTGCTCATTGTCCTCAATTATCACATCATCATCTAACATATTATTCTTAGTAATGTTTTTATCAGCAGCCATATGCGAATCAGTTACAACTTTTTTTATAATATCATCTAATGGCTCATCTTCATCTGTCGGCAGTGGAATTTCATCTTCTTCATTGGTTTTATCCTGTGATTGATTAACTACCGATGCTACAATAGGATTCGTCATATCTAGCGGCTCATCGGCATCGAATGGTTGTTGCTGAATATTTGCCGCAATTGACTTAAATTTGCTGCGTTTATTCTTATCGGAGGCTTTGCCCGTTTCTGCCTGCTCCTGCTTTAACTCACGTCTTTTAACTGCATTTTCTTTAGAATGTTCATATCCTTTTTTAAAGGGGAGAGCTATCAAGTTTAGTAGCTTCTTTAATGTAATTCCCGAGACGAGCATGAATACTACAAATACGAAAAGCAATATTATAATCGTAGCGCCAAGCTTCCCGAATAGGGCAAGCAGCGGCCATCCAATTACCGAAGATAGGAATCCACCACCTTTTAGCAGCATTCCATTAGAATATAGAGAACCTAGCTTATCGAAGAATCTATCACCCGCAACTTCGCCAACTAAAATTACTTGAGCCGATCCGCTAATAAGAAGCATTAGAATTGTCCCCGATATAGCCTTTCGCTTTAGCTGATATTCTTCATCAATGGCAAGCATGATAGCTAGATATATAATCAGCGGCGCTAGTATGAATACGGATATACCAAGCATTCCACGTAAAAACATATGTATCCCATGCCAAAGGGAATTGCCCTCAATAAACGTGAATGCTAGGAGTAAAATTCCAATAGCAAAGTAAATTACTGCCCAGAAATTATTTTTGCTACTTTGCTGGCTAGTTTTCTTTGCTTTTGAGGGGGCCTTTTTGCTCCCTTTTTTTGTATTTGACATAGTTAACGTCCCCCTATCGCATTAAATAATTACTTAAACAACTCTGTTATTACTGCTACGCCGTATATCTTTTCAATAACACCAATGATTACTACAACTATACCTAGCACTAAAGTATAGGCTGCAAATATCTTGAATCTATCGGATTTTATCAACCATTGAACAAGCTTAATTGCTAGGAATCCAACCACCGCTGAAATTGCAAATCCTATCACAAGCGGAAGAATATCAATGTCGACTTCAGCACCACGCAGATCCCTGAATTGTAGGGCACTTGCAGCAAGAATTGGCGGTATTCCAAGTATGAAAGAAAATTGCACTGCTTCTTCCCTTTTTAATCCGCAGAGTAGGCCTGACGATATTGTTGAGCCGGACCGAGATACTCCAGGTAGTAATGCTATTCCTTGAAAAATACCAATGGTGAACGCATCGCTAGCACGCATTTCCGCCATGCCTTTCCTTCCGCCTATAACTTTTGTAGATATATATAGAATAAATCCTGTAAAGAGGAAGCACACACCCTCAAGAATTATATCATCATCGGATGCTACTGCTTCAAATATATCTTTTAATATGTAAAATCCAAGTAGAGGTACGCAAGCAAATATGAGCATGAAAATCATTCTCCTGCTGCCGTTCATTTCTTTCCATTTAAATTTACCACGGAAAATATCACCGATTAAAAAAGCAAATTCTTTAATTAATGCCCATATCGTTTTGCGGAAAGCTACAAAAACCGCTAACAACGTACCAATATGTAGTACGATAATTAAGAGGATTGAATCCTCCCCCCTAATACCTAAAAAGTGATTCGCAATAGATAGATGCCCTGAACTAGATACAGGGATGAATTCAGTCAATCCCTGTATTATTGCTTGAATAATAGCGTCAATCATCGTCAAAATAAATCCTCCTAATTTTTCTTTTTTGTTTTCTTTTTATAATTTGAGCGTGGTGAATATTTATTGTCTAGATATAGGTACGGATCGGTCGAGATGAGCCTGCGTACCTCTAATGAGCCGTTTTGGTTAACTGCTTCAACTATGCCGCCCTTTATTGGCAATGCCTCAACTTTATATTCGACACTGGATAAACCAAGTATGTCTAGCTCATTTATAATAGTATGAAATAGCATTTTTCATCACCTTCTTCTACTCATCCTGCGGCGATGCTTGTTCTGCTGTATTCTCATCTTGCTGCCCGTTATCGTTATCGCATTCGTCGCTATTTGCATTTTCGCATTCCTCTAATGCAAGTTGCGCATCACGCTCTTCGATCAATTCATATAAATGCTCAATCGCATCCGAAAGACCACCAAGACTATCGATTAACCCTTCTTCAACGGCTGTTTCACCGTCAATTACTGTGCCGACATCCATAACAAGTTCGCCCGTTTGCATCATGAGTTCCTTGAATCTTTCAGCTGTCATTTTACTATTCTTAGTAACGAAATTCGTAATCCTATCCTGCATTTTATCAAAATACGATAGCGTCTGTGGCACTCCTAGCACTAGACCATTGACCCGCACCGGATGTATAGTCATCGTTGCTGATGGCACAATAAACGAATGCATGGCACTCACTGCAAGTGGCACTCCAATAGAATGACCGCCGCCGACAACAAGCGAAACCGTTGGTGTTTTCATTCCCGAAATAAGCTCGGAAATTGCAAGTCCTGCTTCAACATCACCGCCGACGGTGTTAAGGATAATAACAAGTCCTTTTATAGATCTATCCTGCTCAATTGCCACAAGTGACGGTATTATATGCTCATATTTAGTAGTTTTATTTTGTGATGGCAAAATAAAATGTCCCTCAACCTGACCGATTATTGTTAGACAGTGTATGAGGTGTTTAGCATTCGGAGCAATAACTGAACCAGTTTCAACAATTTGCTCAGTCTGTTCATTTTGCTCCTCTTGCTTATTATCATCATTATCCGTATCGGGCGCTGGTGAGGGCGAAGGCGCACTCGGTGGAGTGTATGTTTCTTCAAGCATAAAAATAGTCCTCCGATTTATCATAATTAATGCGATCCCTATTATAAGAACATCGCATGTAAAGATAGTTTCCCACCGGGGGCGAATTTTATACCATTTATTATAATACTGTCTTTTATATTAGCTACAGCTAATTTCACTCAAATATATATATAATTATACCATCGATGAAGATATTGTCAATAAAAACAAGTCACAGCTTGATAAATACTGATAATATTGCTGCAAGAATTTTATTTTAGCAATTTACTATGTTAATTTCTTGACAAAACTACCTCACATAGGCTAAAATGATATAATAAGATTGAAAAGGATGAGTTATTATGGCATTAACTATTACAGAGAAAATTTTATCAAGTCATCTTGTTGATGGTGAGATGATTAAAGGCAAGGAAATCGGTATTCGTATCGATCAAACATTGACACAGGATGCAACCGGCACAATGGCATATCTTGAATTTGAGGCAATGGGAATTGATAGAGTTAGAACGGAATTATCCGTTGCATATATAGACCACAATACACTGCAAAGTGGATTTGAAAACGCAGACGATCATCGCTTTATCGGCTCTATTGCTAAAAAACATGGAATCCACTTTTCTAGGGCGGGTAACGGAATTTGCCATCAGGTCCATCTAGAAAGATTCGGCGCACCGGGCAAAACTCTNATTGGTTCGGATAGTCACACGCCGACATCGGGCGGAGTTGGAATGCTTGCTTTCGGCGCTGGCGGATTAGACGTTGCCGTCGCAATGGGTGGCGGTGCATACTATATTACTATGCCGAAAGTTGTTCAAATAAACCTTACAGGCAAACTCCGTGATTGGGTATCGGCAAAAGATATTATCCTCGAAGTGCTTCGCCGTTTGAGCGTCAAGGGCGGAGTGGGCAAGGTAATTGAATACGTTGGAGAAGGTGTAAAGACTCTTACAGTTCCGGAGCGTGCAACCATTACAAATATGGGTGCAGAACTCGGGGCGACGACGTCAATTTTCCCATCCGATGAAGTCACAAAGGAATTCCTAACTGCTCAAGGCAGAGGCGATTCTTGGGTAGAATTATCCGCTGATGAGGGAGCAGTTTACGATGAATATTATGAAATTGATTTATCTACACTTGTTCCAATGGTCGCTTGTCCTCATAGTCCTGATAATGTGAAATCAGTTGAAGAGGTCGGCGAATTGAAAGTTGATCAAGTTTGCATTGGTTCATGCACAAATTCATCTTTGCAAGATTTGATGAAAGTTGCATATATATTAAAAGGTAAAAAAGTCCACCCCGATGTTAGCTTAACAGTTACTCCGGGCTCTAAGCAAGTGTTCAATATGCTCGCAAAAAATGGCGGTCTGTCCGATCTAATCGATAGTGGAGCAAGAATTCTTGAGAGTGCGTGCGGTCCATGTATTGGCATGGGACAATCACCGAATTCGGGCGGAATATCCCTGCGAACATTCAACCGCAACTTCGTCGGACGTTCAGGAACTGCCGATGCGCAAGTTTATTTGCTCAGTCCGGAAGTTGCCGCAATTAGTGCTATTACTGGCAAATTGACCGATCCTAGAACGATTGGTGATATGCCGAAATACGAAATGCCTGAGAAGTTCGATATTAACGATAATATGATTGAGCCACCAGCAAGTGTTGAGGATAGTGGTGATGTTGAAATTTTACGTGGTCCTAACATTAAGGAATTCCCTATTGCTGAACCTATAAGTGAGGAAATCAAGGCATCATGCTTATTAAAAGTCGGTGATAATATCACGACGGATCACATCATGCCAGCCGGCGCAAAGATTCTTCCATATCGCTCGAACATCCCATACTTATCGCAATATTGCTTTGAGGTGTGCGACGATACATTCCCTCAAAGAGCGCTCGACGCTGGACAAGGTATCATTGTTGGCGGTTCAAATTATGGGCAGGGTTCATCAAGAGAACACGCAGCGCTCGTTCCGCTCTATCTTGGAATTAGGGCCGTTATTACCGTATCTTTTGCACGAATTCATCGTTCTAACCTTATTAATGCGGGTATACTCCCACTCAATTTTGAGAATGCGGAGGATTATGATAAAATTTCACAAGGAGATGAACTCCTAATACCTGATGTAAGGCAAAGCATTGTGAATGGTGATAAAATCTGCCTTAAGAATCTTACAACCGGTGAAGAAATCCCGTTAGTGGCTGAATTGTCCGAACGTGCAAGAGAAATTATACTAGCGGGCGGATTGCTGAATTTCACTAAAGAGCAACAATAATAGGAGGAAAGACATGAGCAATAAAATTAAAATGACCACTCCCCTCGTCGAAATGGACGGAGATGAGATGACCAAAATCATCTGGAAGATGATTAAAGACATTCTTTTATTACCCTATATTGACCTCAATGTAGAATATTATGATTTGGGGCTTGAGAACAGGAATGCAACTGACGATCAGGTAACATTTGATTCTGCATATGCAACAAAAAAGTATGGTGTAGCTGTAAAATGTGCTACAATCACACCTAACGCTGATAGAATGAAAGAATATAGTCTCAAGGAAATGTGGAAAAGTCCGAATGGCACAATTCGTGCAATTCTAGATGGCACTGTTTTCAGAACGCCAATTATCGTAAACGGCATTAATCCGTACATTCCTGCATGGAAGAAGCCGATCACAGTCGCAAGACACGCATACGGTGATATATATAAAGATGTGGAGGCTGTTGCGCCCGCAGGCTCAAAGGCAGAACTCGTTATCACACTAGCTGATGGAACGCAAAATCGTCAAGAGATACATTCCTTTGACGGTGATGGCATTGTGCTCGGAATGCACAATACCGACGAGAGCATTAGGAGTTTTGCTATATCGTGCTTTAATTATGCGCTCGATTTAAAACAAGATCTATGGTTCTCAACAAAAGATACTATTTCAAAGGTATATGACCATAGATTTAAAGATGTATTTGAAGAAATCTATGAAAGTGACTTTAAAGAGAAATTTGAGGCAGCCGGTATCGAATATTTCTACACTTTAATTGACGATGCCGTTGCTAGAGTTGTACGCTCCGATGGCGGCTATATCTGGGCATGCAAAAACTATGATGGTGATGTAATGTCCGACATGGTAGCATCGACTTTTGGCAGTTTAGCAATGATGACTTCTGTACTTGTATCGCCCGATGGTGTATATGAATATGAGGCAGCGCATGGCACAGTCCAAAGGCATTATTACAGGCACTTAAAAGGCGAAAAAACTTCGACCAACTCAATGGCTACCATCTTCGCTTGGACCGGTGCACTTAGAAAAAGAGGAGAACTCGATGGCAATACTGAACTAATGGATTTTGCCGATAAGTTAGAAAGATCCGCTATTGCCACAATTGAAGATGGAATTATGACCGGCGATTTGTACGGTCTATCGGATCTTGNGAATAAAAAATCCGTCGATACTGAAACTTTTCTCAATGAGATTAATAACCGACTAAAGAAGTTAGTATAGACAATACATTCAATGCGGGAGGTGCTGACTAATGTCAAAGAATACTACCGTTTCAAATTCGGTTATACGTCGTTTACCACGGTATTATCGCTTCTTGGGGGACTTGCTATCGCAGAACGTAGCGAAAATGTCCTCTAGGGAATTATCAGAAAAGATGGGGCTAACCGCATCGCAAATTCGACAAGATTTAAATTGTTTTGGCGGATTTGGGCAGCAAGGATATGGATATAATTTAGCTGAATTATATAAGGAAATTGGCAACCTATTAGGCATAGATAATCAAGTTAAAACTATTCTAATCGGAGCCGGTAATCTAGGTCGTGCTATAGCATCGCATATTGATTTCAATAAACGTGGCTGCAATTTAATCGCCATATTCGACTCTGACGAATCCCTCAAAGGGACAAATGTTGCAGGTGTGCCCGTTCATCATATTGTCGACCTCAATGAATTCTGTAAGGAAAATAAGCCCGTCATTGCTATTCTATGTATCCCAAAAACGGGTGCACAGGCGGTGGCAGATGAGCTTGTTTCTATGGGAATTAAGGCATTTTGGAATTATTCTCACTATGATTTGCAGGTTAATTATAAAGATATTATAGTTGAGAATGTCCATCTGGGTGACAGTCTATTGACGCTGACCTACCGTGTCAACAACCAATAAAATTAAAATATTAATCGTCAACACTTTTTGATTAAGAACTTTTTTCAAACTAAGTGTTGACGATTTTTGTTTTTTAGATATGTTTGTGTATAATAACTATAATTGTCGGTTAAGATAACTTTTTATTCTATGTAATTTTGCATAAAGATTGGTTGACTTTTTTGTGCAATTGGTATATACTTAAGTTGTGAATGATTTAACAATCTTCACATTTCAGAATAGAATGTACGAGTCACTATTAAATTAGACTTAATTATATTAGAGGAGGAAATGATAATGGCAACAAAAAAAGATCCCGAAAAAAAAGCTCCCGCAATTGATACGCAGGCAATGATTGACAAATTAGTTGTGAATGCTGAGCAAGCATTGAAGGAGTACATGGAGCTAGACCAAGAGCAAGTGAATGAAATTGTTCATGAAATGGCACTTGCAGGACTTGATTCGCACATGGCACTTGCAAGAATGGCCATTGACGAAACAAAGCGTGGTGTATATGAGGATAAGGTAATTAAGAATATCTTCTCTACCGAGTATATTTGGAATTCTATTAAATACGAAAAGACAGTAGGCATTATTGATGAAAACGATTTAGAAGGATATGTTGAAGTCGCTGAACCTATTGGAATTGTAGCTGGTGTTACACCTGTTACTAACCCAACATCAACAACTATGTTTAAGGCAATTATTTGTGCTAAAACACGCAACCCCATCATTTTCGGCTTCCACCCATCGGCACAAAAATGCTGTGTTGCTGCTGCTAAAATTCTCCGTGATGCGGCAATAAAAGCAGGCGCTCCCGAAGGATGCATTCAATGGGTAGAATACCCATCGCTGGAGGCTACAAACCTACTAATGAACCACCCTGGTGTTTCACTCATACTTGCAACCGGTGGTAGTGGCATGGTTAAGGCAGCTTATAGTGCGGGTAAACCTGCATTAGGTGTTGGACCGGGTAACGTACCTTGCTATATTAATAAGAATGTTGACGTTGAACGTGCTTGCACGGATTTAATGCTTAGTAAAACATTCGACAATGGGATGATTTGCGCATCGGAGCAAGCAGTTATTGTCGATAAAGATATTCAAAAAGAGTTTGAGAAATATATGAAGCATTATGACTGCTATTTCTTAAACGATGATGAAATTAAAAAAGTTTCCGACTTTGTTATTGATAACGAAAGACAATCCGTCAATCCTGTTGTTGTTGGGCAGCCGGCTGCATGGATTGCAAAGCAAGCAGGTGTAAATGTACCCGATAATACTAAAATTCTACTTGCTAAATTAAAGGATGTTGGAGCAGAGTATCCACTATCAAGGGAAAAGCTCTCGCCCGTATTAGCATATTATGTTGTAAAGGACGATAAAGAAGGATTTGACAAGGCTAGAAAGATGATCGAATTCGGTGGATTAGGTCATTCAGCTGTAATTCACTCCAATGATGAAGAACTTTGCAATGCGTTCGGTGAAAAGATGAAAGTTGGGCGTGTAATCGCCAACTCACCATCTTCACAAGGTGCTATCGGTGATATCTACAATACTAATACACCGTCATTAACACTTGGCTGTGGTTCTTTTGGCCGCAACTCGACAACATCAAACGTATCCTCAGTTAACCTAATCAACAAAAAGAGGATTGCAAAGAGGAGAACTAATATGCAATGGTTCAAGATTCCGCCAAAAATGTATTTTGAGCATGACTCAATTCAATATCTATCTAAAATGCCTGACATCTCACGTGCTTTCATTGTAACCGACCCAGTTATGGTCGATCTAGGCTATGTATCTAAGGTCCTTTACTACTTGCGCAAGCGCAAAATCTATTGCCATAGTGAGATTTACTCCGATGTTGAGCCGGACCCATCTGTTGAAACGATTATGAAAGGTGTCGATGCGATGAACGCATTCCAACCTGATGTAATCATTGCCCTTGGTGGAGGTTCCGCAATCGATGCAGCTAAAGGTATGTGGCTATTCTACGAACATCCTGATACTTCATTCGATGGATTAAAGCTTAAGTTCATGGATATTCGTAAGCGCGCATTCCAATTCCCATCACTCGGTTCTAAGGCGCAACTTGTTGCAATTCCGACAACATCCGGCACAGGGTCTGAAGTTACTGGATTCTCTGTTATTACTGATAAGGAAAATGGCAATATCAAATACCCACTTGCTGATTATGAACTAACACCTAATGTTGCAATNATCG